>Ga0308165_1001242_pt1 | contig 37108 bp, 42 predicted proteins | sample PhyWR2_FD_201032 | JGI IMG/M metagenome (GOLD analysis project Ga0308165, IMG submission 201032) | Phyllosphere microbial communities from UC Gill Tract Community Farm, Albany, California, United States - DLSLW.R2 | ecosystem: Host-associated > Plants > Phyllosphere > Unclassified | place: USA...
ATTGGACAATCAAAAACGCCTACCCTATTTCCTGTGATGCTGATGAAGCGACAGGACAGGTGAAACTTGATAGCCTGAAATTAGCTTATAGCACCTTAGTAAGAGTATATCCCTAACACAATTGACACACTAGATGCAAGGTCTTGAGAATACTGTGCTTGAAAGAAAGATTAATCTTTTAGATAATTTCTTTCCATCACCAAGGGTCAGCAACAACCTCCGGATCTGCATTTTTATTTGACTTTAAGCAATAAATAAGAGATCAATGCGTATTATATTCCGAGAGCGTTAATTTAGATAAATCGGAAACCGTCCATAGTGATGGTTTCCGTTTTTCGTTTTCCCCTGAGCAGTCCCCAGATATTAAAGTCTGTACCGCTAATAAACAAGCACAAGCTATACTGCTATCACCCCAGTTAGGCTTGAAGTGCCCAGAAAAGCCTAGATAAAAAATTACCGCACATCTGGTAGCCTTGGCAAAAACGATATTTCTTTCTGCTCTAGGGCACCAACCGGAAAGAGCGCTATCTTTTAGTGGACATGAAACAGTCGCTCCGCTCCTCCCTAGCCCAATTTTCCAAAATAAAACAGCCAGCGTTCGAAAAAGAGGCGGAGTGCATTATTACCGTAAGGCGCCGGATGCAGCATGTTTCATCCGCGCTATTATCCACCAGTCATTTCCAAGGCAAAAATTACATGATGCAGGAACTCTAGCCCGTTAAGGATACCATTAAATTTAAGTTCCTAAAGGACGCTTACCGGACATGTATAAGGTGATTGATAATGTATATATTGGTAAAGATTATCTGATTATTTACCATCTCCCCACCCTTTATTCTTTCGGATGACAGCCGCCCCGCTGAGTGCCAATAAAAACATAGAAATCGCAGTTCCTTTATCAAGGTTACAGTTAAATACCTCTTGAATGGTAACATTGGAACCGGTATTTACCCCTTGTACCTTACAGCCTCCAGAGTAGGGCGTGGTAAAGGCTACACTCACTTCGCAATTACCCGTGCCCTGCTTATAACTTGTATTAAGTGCATATATCCTAGCCCCCCCTACAGGATCGATCCCCTGAAAATCGGTAAAAACACGTTCCGCCCCATTATAAAAAATAATACAACCGTAAGGAAAATTATCTGTAGCGAAGGTTTTCGATATTGAAAATATAAACAAAAGCGCGCATACCAGCAATTTGGGCATGAGGCCTAGAGACGAAAATTTCATTTTAATAAGGGATAGTTTGACTATTACCCCATAAACAACCTGTTTCGGTAAAAGTTTTAGATTCCAAATATTTTTTTTTCATATGTGTAAATCCATAAACCCTGTAAAACGTTTGCCCAGGAACGTACCTTCATAACCAGGAATAAAAAAAAAACTACATCAACTCCATCTTACCTGCGAATCATAGGTAACGATCAATAAAATATGGGCTATTCGAAAAGTTCCTGCTCTTTTGTATAGTAACTTTTTCGACCACCAACCTTCTCCGATAAAATCTCCTCCCCTTTTGCCGTCTCTTTCAATGATGCCCTATGCACCTGCATAAAATCCCGGAGTTCACCGGTCAGCTCGTCCCCATTATCCTTGGCAATCTGTTCAATTGCCCCGTTCAGCACTTTTCCGATACTGACGTACAGTTTCTTTGCCATTTTTTCAGGGATCGCTTTTGCAACGGAAAACGGAGAAATACCAGCATGGTAAAGAATCTCATCTCCGTACGAATTACCAATCCCACGCATCTGGTGCTGATCCATCAACAGCGTTTTGATAATCGTTTTTTTCTTAGCGAGCAAATCCAGAAAATATCCTTCATCCATATCAAGTGCATCCGGTGTTTCAACCGCCTGGGGATTAAGGGTCGGGGTAGCCTGTTTCTGAAGATCGATCAGCGCAAATGCATCACCCCCTTCAAAGTGAAAACCCAGGATCTGGAACCGCGGCGGCTCGTCCTGGTCGATCAGGACCAGTTCACCCCTTAACATCAGGTGAAGCCCCAGGACCTGAGATCCGGAAAACAAAAGCTGCAGGGTTTTCCCTTCCCTTTCCACATTCATCAGCTCCCTTCCTTCCAGTGCTTTCTTCAATTCCTTGCCCGTAACGTTGAGTTTTTTTGCAACACTGATTTCGAGGGTTTCCAGTACCTTTCCCTTAAACTTCCGGGAAAGGATCTGTGCAAAGACGGTTAGATCCGGTAGTTCTGCCATGGTTATAAAGATAAATATTTTTTGATTTCTGCTATACTGTTGCCCCTCAATAATGCGGCAGCCTTTAGCTCACCCGTACTGATCTGGAACTGCTCCTCCCAGTAGGCAAGTTGCTCGGGATCATTAAGGTTTACTGTCCCGGTATTGGCTCCAAATTCCTGTGGCTCCAGGGTATCCCCATCACTTTGTATTTCATGGCGGTCTTTTATCCCATCAGATTGAGTTCCCGCCCCCCATACCCAATTATCCCCGTCTTCAGGGCTGTCAGTATCCATTTGATTTCTCATAGTCAATATTAGTTTCTTGTTTTGATGGAAATATAATTACAATGAAAACAGTTACCCTTCCGGATCGCCTTCAGGCTGATCTTCTTTTTCAAAGTGCTCACGCGCCCGCTTCAATCCTGTGGCTATGGCAATCCCCTCTTCCACGCCCTGCTGTAAAAGGGCATTGGCGATTTCCACTGCTTTCTCGCGGAGTGGCAGAGGCTGGTTTTTACATGAGGGAGGATACTCCCCATTATACCATGGCATAATCAAATTATTTGTCTCAGTTTTAAAACAAGTCATTGCACAACAATGTTTTGCTTAAAAAACCACTAGATATATGAGCCTAATGGAACAGATGAATGTCGGCGACGAGCAAAAGATAAGTTTTGATTTTAGCCGGTTCAGGTTGCCCCAATACGTTGGGGAATTCCGTCCACTTCTTTACAAACAGGGAGACCGCTTTTGCGCAGTGCTTGGGCCAGATCCACAAAGCGGCATCTTTGGCTGTGGTGATACGCCAGAGGATGCACTAATCAACTGGAACGATGAGCTTAGGGAGAACCTTCGTCATCCCGATCTGAAAAATCCGGTCATACAGTTTGTTTTGGATACGATCAGTGCAAAAGCAAAGACATATGGTGATTACCACTGGACACCCCCGTTCTTTTTAAATTGAACTAAAAGATTGGATGCTAACCAGCTGTTTTGGACACTATCCATCTAAAGTCCTACCATTCCATAATTTTCCTTAAGGACCTATTATTGAGCTTAACGTTTTTTGCCTTATGCAGGTCCTCCCAGATATCGCCAATCTTTTGCAGTCTTGCAGGCATATTTTCGATGGTAAAATCGGTCGGCTTAAGCTTGGTATCCAGTTCTTCCCATTGGATGGGTGCAGATACACAGGGCTGTTGGGCAGGCCTTACCGAATAAGCAGCGGCAAGGGTATCGGCCGGATCATTCTGCGAAAAATCAACAAAAAGCTTATCCCCCCTTTTCTCAACCGAAACTTCAATAGTAGAAATTTTTGGTACCCGTTTCTGGATCTCCCCACAGATGTGTTCGGCGATGCTCCTAGCCTTCGGAAAGCTATACCCGCTACATGGCAGGAAAATATGGATCCCGGTCTGTCCCGATGTTTTGATAAATGCTTTAAGGCTGTTCTCATCAAAATATGCCTTTGCTGCCAGCGCGGTTTTGACTGCCTTTTTAAAATCTCCATCCGATGGATCAAGATCAATGGCAATGAAGTCGGGCTCATCAGGGCTTCCGATGGTAGAATTCCAGGGATTCAGGTCTATACACCCAAGATTGATCAGCCAGAGCAGTGAAGGCAGGTTGTTACAGACTGCATAGTCGATAATCTCAGCTTTGCCCTTCACCTGGTGCTTTCTCTTGGTGGTATACACATCCATAAAATCAGGCTGGAATCCTTCCATATCTTTTATGTAAAAACCGGGAGCCCCTGCACTTATATTTTTGATGTGAAGGGATAGTGGCCGGTCTATAAGGTGCGGGAGGATAAATTCTGATATGCTGTTGTAATAAGAAATCAGGCTGGCCTTATTGGTTGTCATCCACAGTTTTTTTTCGATATTGGTAAGGTGAACCAGTTGCTTTTCAATCGGTATGGATCCTTCTGTCTTGATTTTTTCCTCGAAAATCCTGTTCCAGTTGCTTTGCAAAGAAGCCTTACTCCTGGTCGATCTTTTGTTTTCTGCTTTGGGGAAAAGTGCCCCTACTGTGGCATGTTTAATGTCCGCCGTTAGCTCAGCCGCTTCATTCCCAGTATCCTCAGCTGGAGCATCAAGCACCTCCGGCCCTGCAAGCTCCGCATCCGGTCCGGCCTCCGCTTTATTGGTTTTGGAACCCTCATCTTTACCGCTTTCACGGTTGCTCTGCCAGACTTTCGAATGGCTGTCCATCGCAACTTCCAGAATGGTATAGCCCGATAACACAGACTGGTCTCTTTTGGTAATATCCGTATCAAGCTCATCCCCATCTTTGGCCTTGGTGAGCATCCAGGCATTTTCCGCTTTGCCGAAGACCCTGATCAGATTAAACTTTCCTTTAAGTTTGCTTCCATGGAGAATGATGCTGAGCTTATTTTTATAATAGTTGGAGAGCAGCCAGTGCTCCTGCTCTTTTTTCCCTTTAATGGGTTCAGCCGGTTCATATGTTCCATTATCCCATACCAGTACCGTTCCTCCACCATATTGCCCTTCAGGGATAATGCCTTCAAAATCCTTATAGTCATATGGATGGTCTTCAACCTCCATAGCCAGCCTGTGATCTTTTGGATCCATGGACGGTCCCTTGGGCACAGCCCACGACTTTAATACCCCACGGATTTCCAGGCGAAAGTCGTAATGCAGGTGGGAAGCATTGTGTTTTTGAACCACAAAGACGAGCTTTTCGCTGTCCGGCCTACCTCCTTCTGGCTCAGGGGTCACATCAAAACTCCGCTTTTGGTTGTACTTTTCAAGGGCAGCTTTCGCACCGCTTTTCTTCGCATCACCTTCATTGTCCTTTGGCTGTTCCCTATGATGAGGATTATCTTCCGAAAGCTGCTCCCCGATCACCTCTTGCAATTTATCGGCTTCTACCGCAACTTCCCTGACCACATCCTTTGGGTTTTTATCCTTGCGGAACCCGAGGAAAGTCGCAGGCTTTCTGATCCTGCCGGATTTCGTCCAGGTGGCAAATTCAAAATTGGCAACCAGTACGGGCTTGGTAAAATGGACTTTGGCTCCTTTTGAATCCAATATCTTATTGTCAAATGGCGAATCCTTTATCTCCAGTGCCTGGAGCTGTTTTAATATCCCGGGCATTTCCGCCTGTTTATAACCGCCCCCTGAGCGGCCGATCCACATGAGCTTATCGTTTTCATAAGCACCGAAAAGCAAAGACTTAAAAGAGCGTGACTTATCCGACTCTGCCCATCCACCGATCACGAATTCCTGGCGCTTACGGGTGGGCACTTTCAGCCAGTCATAACCCCTTGCTCCCGGCTGGTAGATGCTGCCTTTTTTCTTGGCAACAATGCCTTCGAGGTTATCCCTGACCGCATTTTCATAAAGCTCATCCCCATCAGAAAAACTTTCACTGAACAGGAATATCTCATTTTTCCCTATTAAGGCTTCAAGTAGTTCCTTGCGCTGATAAAGCGGAAGCTCCATAAGACTATTGCCTTCAAGGTAAAGCAGATCAAAAACGCAGTAGCGGATCGGGCTGCGTTTAGCATTGTAAAGCTGAAGGGAATCAAAATCAGGCCTGCCATCCGCCCCCATTACCACAACCTCACCATCGATGACCAGGTTACGGCCAAGGCTCTCTAAAGCCTCTGCAATCAGTGGATACCTTTCCGTATAATCCAGTCCGCTCCTCGAGCTCATTCTCACCCGGTTATCTTCTACCGTAGAAATGATCCGGTAGCCATCCCACTTAATCTCAAAAATATAATCTTCGGACTGAACGGGAGCCTTGGTCAGGGTACAGAGCATCGGCGGAATATGCGCCGGAATACCTGCTGTAGTTGAATTTTCCTTTTTTCGAATGACCATAACAGAAAATAATAGACCGTAGATAATTTATCGATCAGATCTTTAATTTTAAAGCATGAATGCGATTGCTCCCGGCACAAAAATCTAACCAAAAATTGCCTCACGGGCAGCCAAATTTCTTATCTTTAACAGCAACAGGCTATAGTTTTGGGCCTGCATTACTTTAAAAGGGCCAGAACAATTACAATCTGTCACTGCTGTTCAAAGATGCTTTGACCAATGGGCCTGATGAAAAGGACGCTTTACTTGGATAAATAGAAATAAAACAGAGCCTTTACAATCTGGCCCATTGATCTTTTACCCGTGACCCAGTCCGAAATACTTGTCCGGTCTACTCCTGTATCGAAGGCAATCTGTTTTATACGTACGCCTTTCTCCTGCATTTTTTTCTCAATCCATAACGTGTCAACAATGGCCGCGGGTGACGGGAGGTGGGTTTGGGTGGTTACCGTAATTTTATAACCGGGAATAATTTTTCTGAACAGGTCTTCTGTTCTTTTAATCAAGGTAGATTCCGAGGCATATTTGCCCGAAGGCGTTTCGCCCTGGGCAGTTGTGATCTGAATTTCTCCTTCATCGGCAGATCCGGCAGTGAAGCTGATATTGGACTGCTCTTTATGACGGGCAGCAGCCTTTTCAAGTTTAAGGATCTGCTCGCTATTGAGGAATTTTTCAAGTTCTGATATGTTCTGGATAACGCTCATATGATAATTTAAGGTCAAATACCTGTTCAAAAACACAAAACCCTATACCTGGGGAATTCTGCCAGCTGCGATATCAGAAGAAACTGTTTTCGCCTTTCCCACCCATTCCGGTGCTTTCTCTCTGATCTCATCCAATTTCGAAATGCCCAGGGCATCTTTTTTGGTCAGATATTTAATGGCTTCGTAAATAGCGATGCCGACAATTGCGTTCTTAATAAATCCCATGATGTAGTTTTTTGTTCTTTTAACACCATACCTGGCAATTTGGTTTTGTGTATTTTGTACTCAGATTCCCCCGCCGGTTCAGCAGATCATCATCCTCCAATGTAAATTGGCTTGATGATGGTTGCCCCGCCAACAAGCAGCAGAAAACCTTAGATAAAATAAATTGTTATAACACAGGATTCAGCAGGATTTATTTATTTTTTGTCGGCTACGAAGTTATATCAAAAATGCGCATATACCGGGGATCATTGGTCCAATTTAAACGACGCGTCCATGCACACTTGTAAAAAACGTATATAACTGCCACACTAAAGCCCATTAATAAACATAATTTCAGCCTTCAATAAGGCTTTTTGTCACCTTTTAATTTCAACGATGAAGATTGCGACATATAACATCAACGGGATCAATGGAAGGCTTGCTGTGCTTATCCGCTGGCTGAAAGAAGCACAGCCAGATGTGGTATGCCTTCAGGAACTGAAATGTGAATCCTCGCGCTTCCCAGAATCAGCATTGACTGAAGCTGGGTACCACGCAATCTGGAAAGGGGAAAAAAGCTGGAACGGTGTTGCGATCCTTTCCAGAGAGCCGATCAGGGAGCTCAAAGATGATCTTCCCGGGAAGGATCCAGATTTTAGCCATAGCCGTTATATTGAAGCCTTTACTTTTGATATGGTAATTGGATGTATCTACCTTCCAAACGGCAACCCCTATCCAGGACCTAAGTTTGACTATAAACTCCGCTGGTTTAAACGCCTGGCTACCCATTCCAGAACTTTGCTGAATACCGGGCTTCCAGTCATGCTCGTGGGCGATTATAATGTAATACCGACCGAGCTGGACACCTATAAACCTGAAAAATATCTAGACAACGCACTATTTAGAAAAGAGATAAGGCGGGCATATGCAGCCCTAGTATCCCAGGGCTGGAATGATGCAATCCGGGCACTTTATCCAACAGAACCGATTTACACTTTCTGGGATTATCTGAGAAATGCATACCAAAGGGATGCAGGGCTACGCTTGGACCACTTTTTATTGAACCCGCTACTCTCCACCCGATTACAGGGCGCAGGGGTTGACCGCGAAGTAAGGGGATGGGAAAAGTCCAGTGATCATGCCCCGGTGTGGATCGAACTGAGCGGAACAGATACGGCGGATGCGCCATCAAAAAAAGAAAAAAAGGATGAACAAAAGCCTTCTACAAAAGACATAACAAAACAGCAAACCGTTAAAACAAAAGCCAAGGGAACGCATAACCCTGAACTGTCTTCAGAAATCCGCGATCTTCTGGATATCGCGCCCTTGGCAAAAATCCCCAAAGGAATCAGAGCAATGAAAGCTACGCAGGTGAATAAGCCTTTTCATGCTCCAGGCTGGATATATGAGATCAAATGGGATGGGTACCGGGCGCTGGCCTTTGTCGAAAAGAGAAAAGCAGAGCTGATATCCCGGAACAATATTGTTTACCACCAATTTTCACCGATTAACGAAGTTCTGAGCAGCTTGGGGTTTGATGCAGTACTGGATGGGGAAATTGTAGTGATCGATGAAACAGGCTCCCCAAATTTCGGTGCACTGCAGAACTGGCAGAGTGAAAAAAACCTGAACCTGGTTTTTTATGTATTTGATATTTTGTGGTTTCAGGGCCGTCTACTTACGGGCCTTACCCTATCGGAAAGACGATCAATTCTGGAAACGGTACTAGGGGCAAACCATGGACAGGTACGCATCAGCCATAGCTTTGATGCTGATGGAATAGGATTTTACCAGACAGCCAAACGTATGAAACTCGAGGGCGTAATAGCTAAGCGGGCAGACAGCATATACACGGGGGATATCCGTTCGAGGGACTGGCTAAAAGTAAAAGCTAAACTACGGCAGGAAGTGGTAATAGCGGGATATACCAGAAATGAGGATAGCGTTAAGGGTTTCAGTGCCCTTGCGCTTGGCGTGTACGATCATGCGGGTGTGCTAAAGTATATTGGAAAGGTTGGAACAGGATTCGATGATGCAACGGAGAAAGACCTCTTAAAACGTTTCAAACCGCTGGAGTCAAAGATCTGTCCTTTTGATGTTGAGTCCGATGTTGATGAACCTTCCAGATTCCGGCCCCAGAGGCTCGGGGCGAAGCCGACATGGCTTCTTCCCAAACTGGTATGCGAGGTAGAATTTGCAGAAATTTCTAGTGAAGGCCGGCTTCGCCAGGCATCTTACAAAGGACTAAGAGCGGACAAAGATCCACAGGATGTCGTTCTGGAAGTTGCCGCTGCAACCGACGAGCTATTGGACGTACCGGAAAGTGAAAACCATGAAACAAAGGTCAGTATTAAAGGCGCGTTAATGAATAAAAGTACGGTAAAGAATAAAAGGATAAAACATAAAATGCCTAAGAAGCTTCTTTTAGATGGCAAAAGCGAGATCCTGGAGAAAAACGTTGACGGACATCCGATCAAGTTCACCAATCTGAACAAACTCTACTGGCCGGAAGATGGGGTAAGTAAAAGGGATATGTTCAATTATTATGACCAGGTTGCGCCCTACATGTTACCCTATCTGCTCGATAGGCCCATGTCTTTGAACAGGTTTCCCGGAGGCATCCATGGACAGAGTTTCTATCAAAAAAACGTTGCAGACTCAGCGCCTTCATGGGCACACACTATGCCACACACAAATGAAAAGGGAGAAGAAAAAGCATATCTGCTCGGTCATGATCGGGCAACGCTTCTTTGGATGGCCAGCCTGGGCTGCATCGAGATGAACCCATGGTTCAGCAGGGTGCAGTCTCCAGATAACCCCGACTATTGTGTGATCGATCTGGATCCCGATAAAAACACATTTGAGCAGGTTATAGAGGCCGCCCAGGTCACAAGATCTGTACTTGACGGCATGAGGGTCGCTTCTTTTGCCAAAACATCCGGTTCAACAGGAATCCATATCTATGTACCCCTCGGCGCCAAATATACCTATGAGCAGTCGCAGCTTTTTGCACAGGTGGTCGTTAAGCTCGTCCATAGGGAACTTCCCTCTTATACGACCCTGGAAAGGATGATCTCAAACCGCAGAGGAAAAATGTACCTGGACTTTTTACAGAACAGGCCAGGTGCAACCATTGCAGGGGTATATTCGCTCAGACCAAAACCGGGCGCTACGGTATCTATGCCACTGGATTGGGAGGAATTGCGCCCGGGGCTGGCAATGAAGGACTTTACGATCCGTAATTCCCCCGCAAGACTGCGTGAAGTGGGCGATATTTTTACCGGTGCATTGGGCGAGGGAATAGATATGGCAGCAGCGATCGCCAGGGCAAAGGAGAATTTTGGTTAGCTGTGGATAACAATAACTAAGAACAACGGGGTTGATTTTCTGGATGATAGCGGTAATTGTACCAATACATGATAGCTCTCTATAACCAATGTAGGTCACCAACAACTTTAAAACTAAAATTGTCAGTAATTGAGTGGTTAGAAATCAGCTTTGTGATCGTTCAGATCGCATTTTAATGTACACGCTAAACGTGCGGAATATTAGTAATTTATAGTTTAGCTGGCAGAATGCGAACTAAGTTATCAGATCATCAGCGGGAAAGTTTATTTTAAAACAATACCAAGATTTTCCGGTTGTTAAAATAAACCTATATTATAAATAACATGGAAGATAACAGTAAGATAGTTAGTGACCTGAAAGGTATTGTAACAATTGTGAACGATGGCAAAGAGGGATATGAATCAGCAGCCGAAACTACGGACAGTGCCGAATTAAAGGCAGTATTTTTAAAATATGCAGCAGAAAGAAAAGCATACGAACTGGAATTAAAAGCCCATCTGGCAACACACGGTGGGGAATCTGACAACAGCGAAGGTGGTATCCTTGGAACATTGCACCGTGCCTGGATTGATGTCAAAGAAGCATTGAGCAGTAAAGAAGATGTGGCAATCCTGGGAGCAATCGAAACAGGCGAAAATGCAGCAATCGAAAAATATGATGGATTACTTAAAGATCCTTCCACCCATGCAGATCACCTTGAGCTGTTGACCAGACAGCGCGATGGCATCCATAATGCATTGACAGAAATTACTTCTTTGAAGCAGTCAAGATCTTAGGAACAATTTAGGGGAACCACCTTAGTAAGATATTAGGAGAATCATAAGGGGCTGCGATTAAATTGATCAGCAGCCCTTTTGCATTTGCTGGATGTTATCTACACTTGCAGTCACAAACGGGAATCAACAGGCAAAAAAGCGGCAGCACCAAACATGATTACGGGAATGCTACTTTAACTTATCCCCGAACGCGGTTCCATATTGCCGCACCGTAACCTTTAGCAGGCATGATAATCATAATATCTCAAACTTTGTTGGTAGTGGTGACTTAGACAAAATACTGAACTTAAGCACATTCGTTACCGACCGTTTGAATTAACGGCGTCCATGCAGATGTGATCCCTGGCTGCCACTCCATCAAATATGTTTGAAATATTTTGTTTTTGAAGCTACCAAATCACAATCAGTCGACTGCATGTTAATAAGGTTGATCTATTCTATTTCACCTTCTGCAAGCCCTTCCAAAAACCAGCCTGACTTATACTCGAACGGAACTTCGGAGTCAGCTGATTCATTTATTACCCTACTGGTAAAATCATGGGCAATTTCCCGCTCATGCTCCAGCTGACCCTTGGCCAGAAGTGCATATTCATTGAGGTCCAGACCATCCCGGATCACATAGTACGGCTCACCGGTCTGCGTCCATCTGGTTTCGAGAAGGCCTTCTTCAAATCTTTTTTGATCAGCGAGACTGAATGTTTTCTGTTCGTTATTGTTTTCCATTTTTTTTTTGCGCAGTTGCTGTTTAAAATGTAGGTTTAATCCAAAACATGAGAAGCAATAGAATGGTTTGGAAATAAGTCTGACCGTTCAAATACAGTAATTTCCACACGCGAGCAAATGTGTACAACCAATAGTTTTAAAACTTTCACAAAACAACCGTGTTGAAAAAGATGTTGTCACGACCAATAGAGATAGTTGATTATGTTGACCAAATACAGTATGACAAGCGAAACCATGAACCGGGTGGGCAAGCTGCTCATCAAAAAAAATCTTAGCATCGCATTTGCCGAAAGCGCTACCGCAGGCCGGCTGACCTCAGATTTTTCAATGATCGAAAATGCTGGAAAATTTCTGAAAGGCGGTATTGCATGTTATGACGCGTGCGTAAAAGAAGGATTGTTGGGTGTTGATCCCAAACTCATCGCACAATTCACCCCCGAATCAATGGAGGTGACAAGGGCAATCAGTTTTGGCATTGCTAGCGTTATTCCCGCGGATATCCATATAGGCATAACCGGACTGACCTGCCCCGGGGGCAGCGAAACGGAAGAAAAACCGGTGGGCACAATGTTTATCTATGCAATAAGGGATTCGAATCTGATATTTTCAGAACGGCTGAACTTCACAGGTTCCCGTTGGGAGATTGTTTCCCACACTGTAGACTGCTTTGCAGAACTTTTGGAAGACTATCTAAAATCAATCAAATAGCCTGTACATCATATGAGAAAAAACACAAACCAAATCAAGACCTGGCTGTACCGTAACGGACTGTCTGTCTTTTTTATTACAATTTTCATCATAACCCTATTCGCACAGGCACTCACAGGGTGGAAGGAACACAACAGTGAACTCTCTGATCTGGGGGCACAAAATCTGTCCTTTGGCACATATCTTACAACCGGTCACTTTATTTCCGCAACCTTTGAAAATTTTGAAAGCGAATTCCTTCAAATGGCACTTTACGTGATGTTGACGATAAGTCTAAGACAGATCGGTTCCGCAGAATCAAAAAAAATAGGCGAAAAAGATGATGTTGACCGCGAGCCGTCCGCTAGTCCCAATGCACCATGGCCTGTAAAAAAGGGCGGGTGGATCTTAAAACTCTATTCAAATTCCCTATCAATTGTTTTTTCCCTGTTATTTCTGGTAAGCTGGGGCCTGCATCTTTACGGCAGCTGGCAGGATTTCAATACAGAACAGGTGCTGAAGGGAAAGGGAAGGGAAAGCGTCTTAGCATATCTGGGAGAAGCAAATTTTTGGTTTGAAACGTTCCAAAACTGGCAAAGTGAATTTCTCTCAGTGGCTTCAATTGTTGTGCTTACCATTTTCCTTCGCCAAAAGGGGTCCCCAGAATCAAAACCTGTTGATGCGCCCCATCTTGAAACTGGAAAGTGATTGCCGGAATCTATAATTACCATAAATAGTATCTGTGTATCCAAAGTGAAAATGATACGACAATAGCACCAGTTTTTGTCCTTTCTGGAAACTATTTTTACCGTTTTGGCATTAGTCGTTATTATGAGCAGGTATACGATTCAGGAACAGTTCGACATCTGGACCTTTTAAATAAAATCCTTAAAATCTTAGACGATCTTGATGCATGTATATAGGTTTAAATTACTGCCCCGGCCATAAAAATGGCATCTTATAAACATCCAATAGATATGGTGACCAAAAAATCTAATCTCAGCCTTAACAAAAATGGATTGCAGGTATGCCGATCCCTGGTTATCGTGCTATGGGTAGCGCCTATTTCAATACCGAAACCAACAAGCTCTTGTTTGAATACCATTAAACTGACACTCAGCGTCAAATTGTTTCATTAGTAATTAAATGATACTCACAAATACTGTATTGCTCTATTTGGAAAGGCCATCAGCCATAGTTCACCCATTGATGTATTTGCGCTAATCTATTTCAACCCGCGGACCATCTATATTCTGCCTATAACGGATATGTAGGGACCTACCCTATCGCTATGGCGCATAATGGCATTTTCACCGTTTAACTCCAGAGCTAATATGGACACTTCGTGGCATATTGATCTGCTCACAGAAATCCGGCAAACACTCATTTCAAATCGGTTTTCCACAAACCAATTCTACAAGCAGACAGATTGTATTAGAAAAGATACAAACCACATTAAAATCCAAACGGTTCTTTATTTACCTAAATACATTTATCTATGGAAACAGCAACATTCAGTAGTATGGTTACCGCACATGCCAACCAACTCCATGCTCATGCCTTAAATTTCACAAGAGATGCCGAGGATGCAAACGATCTGGTTCAGGATACCCTCATCAAGGCCCTTAGGTTTAAGGAAGGATTTCAGGAGGGATCGAACTTCAAAGGATGGTTATTTGTGATCATGCGGAACACTTTCATTAACGATTACCGTAAAAATGCAAGAAAAAATGCGATTATTACCACAGAGGAAGAAATCAGCAGCGTGCATCTTTCCGGCAGTGCAGCAGACAATGGAGCAGAACACAAATTTGCGATGCAGGATATCCACAATGCGCTAAATGGTCTGGCTGAAGCTTACCGTATGCCATTTGTACGATATGTTGAGGGCTACAAATATCATGAAATTGCCGAGGAACTGGAGATTCCCCTAGGCACTGTTAAAACCCATATCCACCAGGCCAGGATTGCGCTTAAGAAAAAATTAAAATTATACCGATAGAACGAAAACATGGACTTTCCAATTGAACCGTCCTGCCGGTTGCACGCAACCGGCCTCTTTTCGCAGTAAGATTTAAGATCTGCCCGTATTGCTCCCTCATACATGAGAGAAAATTTTGATGAAAATCAGAAGAAATGATCCGCTAATCATTCACAATGCTACCTAAGCTGTTTTGAACGCTTCGGCCAGGCAGATGAAGTAACTGTTTCTTCAACCCCATTTTCTTGCTTTAACTATCTGCTCCGGAACCAGCTTTTTAAAAAGCGGACATCGCGGGGAAAAGGGATCTACTCGGCAACACCTTCCCCGATAGGATAAACGGCAAAGATACCGAGTTTTGAGCCCAGTGATTTCATTGGAATGGTACAGGTCTTTTATCGTTTGAAGAAAGCATGTCATACGGGCCACTCGGGACTGTCGGTATCCACATCCCAAAATTTATCAAACCTGTATCCAATAAATCGCTAAAGGCATATCACACTTCAAAATTTCTTTCAGCAGTAGTCCACTAATTTAAATTTAAACTCATGATAATACCTTAACAAGCTCGGTATTCCCGATATGGTTTTATCGCAAGCGTTTTCCCAAAACTATAGCATAATTAGAACTGTTAAACTAGAAAACCGGAATATGAAAAACAGATATTTACATTATGCATTATTAGCCACGCTGACCGCGCCTACTCTAAAAGCCGATGCTCAACGTGGCTTACCCCCAAAAGAGGTTACACGGTCCACATCGGTAACAAAATACGCTCAGGTACTGGAATTCAAACCAGAGATGGTCAGATTATTAAAAACTCCACCGGGCTGGCAGGTGAATCTGGCAGCTTCAGGGCTTGGGAAACCGCGAATGCTTTATACTTCGCCAACAGGGGGGCTATATGTCACCAGAAGAGATGGCGGCGATGTCTTGTTCTTAGAAGATAAAGATAAAGACGGAAAATTTGAAAGCCTGGTTACGGTAGTGTCAGAATTTAAGGGTGTTCATGGAATAACAATGAAGGATAAATGGATGTACTTGTGCAATAGCAAAGAAGTAAGACGTTATCCGGTAAAACCAGATGGAACCCTTGATATTTATCGTAAAGAAACTTTAATTAAAGATCTGCCTGATGGTGGACAACACCCAAACCGGACCATGGACTTTGGCCCTGATGGAATGCTCTACATCAGTGTAGGATCTCTTTGCAATGATTGCAAAGAAAGTGATAAGGAGACTGCGGTAATGCTTCAGGTGGATCCAAAAACCTGGGGCCGAAAAATCTATGCTAGTGGCTTGCGCAATACAATCGGTTTCGACTGGCATCCACAGACAAAAGAATTATGGGGCGTTGATAACGGTGGGGATGCCAAGGGAAGCGAATGGCCGCCCGAAGAAGTTAATCATATCAAACAGGGCAGGGATTATGGATTTCCCTATGCTTATGGCAAAAGGGAAGTGGACAAAAGCCGTGAGGATCCTGCAGGTAACACCAAGGAAGATGTTGTGAAAAACACAGAGCCATCTGTTCTTGAACTGACCGCGCATATGGCCCCGATCGGTTTTACCTTTTTCAGGGGAGCGTCGAATCTACCCATCGACTGGTCCGGTGATGCACTCGTTGCATGGCATGGGTCATGGAATGCAGAAAAACCGGTAGGATTCAAAGTTCAGCGAATACATTTTGAAAATGGGAAAGCCGTGAAAGCAGAAGATTTCCTGACAGGATTTCTTCAGGGAGAATCACGGTTCGGAAGGCCAGCGGGAATCACAGTTTCCAAGGAAGGAACTATTTACATCTCTGATGATGCTTCTGGTAATATTTATGCAGTAAACAAAACGAATTAAAATGAGAAAGATCACATACATCGCCCTAGGTATTATCGGGCTCGCAGGAATCGCAGCGATGAAGGCTGAACCAGGACCCAGAATAGAATTTGATGCCTTGGATAGCTATCCGGAAGGAATAGCTTATGATAAAGGTGCAGGAGTATACTATGTTTCCTCCGCTAGATTGGGGAACATTGGCAAAGTAACAACCAAAGGCGAATACAGTATTCTTCTTCGGGATACGACACTAAAATCCACCTATGGGTTGAAGATCCATCCAGATGGCAAAAAACTGTTTGCATGTGTAGGTGATGCAAACTACAGTAAATACACCACTCCAGCCACACGTACAACATTGGCCAGATTGATAAGTATCGATCTTGCCAGTGGTAAAAAACTTTTGGACGTTGATCTATCTGGCCTTATTCCGGGAAAACATTTCCCAAACGACATCGCATTTGACGGACAAAATAACATTTACATCACGGATAGTTTCGCCGGTGCTATTTACAGGATATCACCTGACGGCAAAGCCAGTATCTTTGCAAAAGACGAACTTTTTAGAACTGAAGGAGTTGGTCTAAACGGAATAGTATATCATTCCGATGGATACCTTATAGTAGATAACAGCTCCAAAGGGCAGCTTTTCAAAGTTGATTTAAAAGATTCCAAAAAGGTAACAAAAATCAAATTGTCCCAGTTTTTCTTGGGCGCTGACGGACTGTTATTAACTGATAAGAATACCCTCAGTATGGTTGTCAATGGAGGCAGCGACAAGATTTACTCACTCGGCTCTACCGATGGATGGAACAGTGCAGTTGTATTGGCATCCACAGGCACTACAGACCGCTTTACCTATCCCTCTACGGCTACACAAAACGGAAATGATATATGGGTTATGAATGCACAATTCAATCAACTTTTGGATAGCAACCAGGTCCCCGTTAAAAAATTCGCAATACAAAAAGTAATTTACCAACCTGTAAAGCCTTAAATGATATGTCAATATAAGCCAGCAATAGGAACATATCTGCTGGCTTCTTTTTCTTATCAGCAGGTAAAATTTGATCTGTTTTTTTGTCTGTATGACTTAAATCAAAAAAATATAGAAAATGATCCGGAACAAAGCTCCTAAAAAATTAATCAGTTCCAATCTTCAGCCAGCTGGCAATAAGGGATTGAATGTGCCTATTTTATGCGTTGAGAAAAGCCAATAGCGCCCTAGTTATTAGCTAAAAGCTATAATGCAAATTAGATAGCAGTCATAATTTTTAACAATTATTTGCCATCTAGGCACTAATTGATATGCCTCTTTGAACGGATAAATGTCCTTTTCCAAAGGAAGCAGTCGAATTAGCGACTTTCTCACGAGTTATTTTCTGTTTTGTCCTTGGATCGATCAGGAGATGTCCATAGGTGATCTCACCACAATCTTCATCGTAAAGACAAATGCCGTCCTGGATTTTGTTTTTGCCAACTGTTTTCATATTTCGGAGGATTTTGATAAAACGTATAACAAATTCAACAGCAAATTGTTTAAAAAGTTTCACTGATGGTGCATAACTGATATCCTGATTTATCAATCCCCCACTTTTGCCTGCCGAATTTGCATCAACAGCCTATCATTCTTCCGCCCAAGATAGACGGGGATTTAGATCCTTAAGAAAGTGAAAGGATAAATTTATCTAATCAAAAGCTTAGACCTGAACAGAATGAGTACCATCAGTTAAAACTGTGCCTGATAACCCGAAAAGTTGGGAGGAACCACTATCCTTAAAATCCCCATTTATTACCTGAATATTTATTACCCCTAAATGGAATAAGGGCAAACATCCTCTGAATTTATCCTGTTATATAATAAAAAACAAATGCCATGAGCAACAAAGATGAAAATAAAATGCCAACAGAAAATCAGCTGTCAGGCGGGGCCGGGAAGGAAATAGCGGGCGACAATACTATAAAAAATCCTGATGATTGGACAACAGGGGATGAGCCGATGACCGGTGCACAGGGTTCTTATTTAAAGACGTTATCTGATGAAGCTGGTGAAGAATTTAAGGATGACCTGACAAAATCCGAAGCATCAAAGCGCATAGATGAACTTCAGCATAAAACAGGACGGGGTTTAAACACAAATCACCAGTAAGGAAAACTATATTAATATCGTCATCAACAGACCCGGTGTCATTCCAGAAAAAAAAGCACAGAAAGACCGTTCAGTAGCTAAACTGGGTTGATGCCGGTATTTCTTTTTTTGTTCCGGGCAGTAACCTGAAGGTTGTAAGAGCATTGAATGAATGCCCCGCCCTTGTCAATTTGCGTTCGGTAAAATAGCTTTTAAGGTAAATGTTTTGAGCAAACAATTTCAGTTACAAGCGGACTGCATAAGCGGATTGTTAGAAGCCTATCGTTCTTTCATACGGGACATACCCCGGATTTACATTTTTGAGAAGCTTAAGCATAAATCTATTTTAAATAAAAAGCTACAACCTGAGGACACAATAATCCCATTAAGTCAAAATGATATGGGGATTATCCGAAACCGAGAAGAACCACTATTCCTGAAATCACAAATTTATTGTGATCGTCCAATCAGAAACTGGTAATTATAATCATCCATATCGAAATACCTCGCAATCTTTGCTTCAATTGGGGGGTATCAATTGACCCAAGCTATGGTTTGTCCATTCTCTAAAATGCTTTCAAATTTGCAGGACCTTCAACAAAAGCAATATCCATGGCTAGGCCAACCGCTGTGGATTTCGCAGCAGGGAACAGTTTTTTCTACTATCTCCAATGTCAAGCTCATGATGTTCTATTTGATTAAAATTATTTAATTGACATCGATATTGTTCTGGTAGCTACAAACACATTGTTCCTAACCCGATTGAGATGTTTTTAGCAAGATCGGCTTTAAGCGAATAATGGTCTTAATAACCTGAAATTCTGTGTCAAGAAATATATTGTCTGACGAAAGTCAACATTTTCAGATCCTGTATTACTAGAACTACATTTTTCATTATATTTGTTAATGAATTTTCTATATCTCTCCAATGATGCTCAACTTTTAAACAAATCTGTACTTAAACGCTTTAAAACTGCCTTGGCTGATCTTGATATCAAAAACGATTTCATTGAACTTTCCACCATGTCTAATGGTTTAGCTATACAGGTACGGATTTTTGGTCAAGCTGACCGAGCTGGAGAATTACATTGGCAGGTGGTGAGAATTGTTAATCAAAGTATTATACCCGCAGCGCCCTCAATTTTGCTTAGCAATAATTAACATCACAACCGGTCATTAGCTCGAAATTCAAGTTGGTCATTGTTAACTCACAGTTGGTCCATGCTGAAAAATTATGGGCAAAAAATTATTTCACCGGTTCTCCCGTTAATCGGCCAATATGAGCACCTGTACGCTCCAGGAAAATTACCGAAACATTCTAAATAAAATCGGCAATAGCGGGGACTGATTCCAGATCAGTTACTGCGATGCTTTATCGGGCAGCCCATTGCCCATGTTCAGGTTCAAATTTTAAGACGAGCCTAATGAGCAGCTACGCTCGCCCCACAGAACTCCATTTTACACTGGCACATTTATCATCCAGGTCAAAACTTTTTTACAAGCAGAACAGTTTTACAAACATGCATACCAGTTCAGAACAAAATCAGATGGGCAGAACAATACTTACCGTCAGCGGGATCCGGCATGAGCTGAACATGAGACCATGGGTTTCCCTGCTCGATGCGCTAGGTGACCGCTTAAACCTTAGCGGCACAAATAAGGGCTGCGAACATGGACAGTGCGGGGCTTGTACAGTTATCTGTGATGACAAGAGAATATTAAGCTGTTTAAGCCTGACTGTAATGAAAGACGGCTCAACCATCACGACAATCGAAGGCATTTCCAGCGGTGATGAACTCCATCCCTGCAAGCCGCGTTTATGGAGCATGATGCTTTCCAGTGCGGTTATTGTACCCCTGGCCAGATCTGCAGCGCAGTGGTGATGCTAAAAGAAAGCCGGGACTCAACCCGCAAAGAGGTCAGCGAACCGATGAGCGGAAATCTATGTAGATGTGGCGCAATAAAGGAATCATCGATGCGATCATTGAGGTTAAACAGGGACGCGCATATGAATAACTTCGAATACATATATGGATAAAATTGTCTTTTTTGGAAACAGCCTAGTAGCTGGTTACGGACTGAAAGATCCTGCGACGGAATCGCTTCCGGCATTGATCAGTAAAAAATTAAAACAGCAGGGGATGAGTTTTCAGGTTGTAAATGCCGGGATCAGCGGCGATACGACTGGTTCAGCACTATCAAGGATAACCCGTTCGCTTCAAGGCGAGATCGCCATTTTTATCATTGAACTGGGCGCCAATGACTTCCTAAGGGGCATTGCGCCCGGACAGATCTATGATAACCTGCGGGCGATCATCTCCCGCGTGAGATCATCATACCCCAGAGTATCAATTCTCATCCTGGGCATTGCCTTACCGCAATGGGGACATTTATCCAATGGCAAAGGCTACGACGGAATATACGAAAAGCTGGCAAAAGAGAACAATACTGCCATTATAAAGTCGTTTCTAAAAAACGTATCGGGCAACCGTGCACTGAACATGCCTGATGGGGTTCATCCCCTTGCCGCTGGATATCAGATCGCCGCAGAAAACATCTGGCCAGAGATATATGCTATAGTAAAGGCGCGCGCCCTTAACAATCACCTGTAAACCTGTCAAATACTATGAGCAAAAACCGCCTTGTGCTAAGCCGTAAAAGAGGGAATCATTTGATTTGAGCACAACCTTGAGGCAACTTACCAATATTGCCAGAAGCCCGGCAAAACTTCTATAGAAAACATAATCAGCAAAGGCCTACAAAAAAATCCGCTTCACAGTCAGGATCCAACCGAGCTGACCCATTCCTTGCCACCGCACTTTGGGCAAACCGGAAAATTCCCTCCGGCAGCTAAATTTCGGGTAAAACCACACAGGGTACAGCTAAAATGTCCCCCTGAGGAAACCGCTGTGCCGGCATCCTTCATATGCCCTTCAGCGGCATATTCCTGAGGAAGTATCCCCAGTCCGGGAACCACATCGGATTTTGGAAAGCACCATACCGACACCAGCCCCGAAGTTTCAAAAAAAGCATTCTTTACCTGGCCTAGATGCTCAATATCCTTACTGCGCAAAAACCTATAAAGGTCCTCATGGCTCAGGTTGTTTTTGTCGAGTGAAACATTAACAATCACCCCATCCTTTACCAGACAGTCCGGCCGCCCTTCCATAAAAGCCTCCAGTTTCTTATTCCGGTTGATGATCCATTCGGCAGCGCTCTGCAGGATGGCCACAGTGGTGATTACCACCATTCCATGCACAATGGGAATATCCTTACCCATCATCGGATCGCCGACCGCTGAACCAAAACAAATTATAATTGCAAGTTCCAGCGTACTCAGCTGCCCCATGCTCCTTTTTCCCAATAGCCTGAGCAAAATGATCGTATAGGCATACATAACTGCCGTACGGAAAACGATCTCCAGTAAAAAAGTGTATGGAAGATCACCAAAAAATATTCTGTGAAAATCAAAAGTTCTGAATGCGTCCATGAATAAAAAGGTCTAAATTAAGTTCACCCAACCTCAGAACACCTGTAAAATTCAAAAGGTTTTAAGCCAAGGCTCATTCGGCAACACTTAAAACCGCTAGCTACCAAAGCCCATCATCACAACTTTTCGGTTGAAATAAGGAATGTTCTATCATAATACATTAAGGTTGTTTAACTGTTTACTGATCTGTTATGTCTACAACCAGATCCTCGCCCGGGCCGTACCGGCTAACAAAAGGCACTCTTCATAATTGCTGCTCCTGATTTATGAAATCCGGTATGATGGCCGCTCATTTTCCCCAAACCCCAAAGAAGTACGAATGTTGGCTATTGTACTTTGAATTACTAATTTTTTTAGCAAAATTTGCAGCTAATGAAACCCGACAACCAGCCACATCAGTTAAGCCACTCTGATAAAAGACATGGTGTGTTTACCTATATGACTATCGTGGCTGAAGCTAAACTTGCCAACTATCAGCTGTATAAAAAACTGAACAACAATTGGTGTACTCCAGAAGAGTTTCATAAAAAGTACGACAACCAGAACGAATCCAATATCAAAATCAGGACAGCCTGGAAAACATACCCATCCGTGATACCTTTCCGCATCAAAGCCTATCGTGAAGCTCTGGCAGGCAAACTCAGCAGATTTGAGAACGAAATAAGGAAATTAAGGGAACGTGGGGAAGCATCATCCAAGAAAGTTGGTGACTATTATCCATTAAGAAAGCAAAGATAAATTTATATATGAACGTTAAGGCGGCAGCATTCCAGAAGCAGATAAAAATAGGCGGTGACCTTGTGGTGATCGACGGGGTAAAGGGAGATGATCTTTTATACCGCATCATGATCAATCAGGATTTTAAAGGATATATCCAAAAACGGGACGGTCTTGTCCATCGGATCGACGGTTCTGATATCCATCCGCTGTTGTTCGCCAGGATCTGCCAGGCGCTGGAGAATTGATTTATAGCAAACAAATGAGTTGAAATACAGGTTTTAACGTAAATATCCGTTATGAATAAGACATTTACTTACACCCACATTAACACAGGAGAACCTATGCTAATACATCTGGTCCACAGCGGTGCGGTTAATGTGACTATGAGAGAGTCCCATCAAGGCTCCATGTTGCAGGATGATGGAGCTGAGTTCGGTTGGCGGACGGAGGATGCCTTATTACTGGAACTACTGCCTGATCTTTCCAGGATACTTAAGGAACGTGAGGCAATGGAAAATCTTCCGTATGCATTAAAAGAGATGTACCCTATAGAACTGATCGGCTGGGAATGGACTGAAGAAGAACAACTGAAAATAACCGCCCGGCCCGAAACCAGTCTCGGGGATTTCGCGGATGTGATCCGCGACCAGGTGAACGAGGTCGTCCTGTTTGACAACAACCTCATCCTGTACCTGGGTAAAGAAAGCAGTTCAGCGGTAGAAGAAATCCATATCAACTATTAAGCATGGAACAGTTTATAACTGAAGGACCTAATACCATCGCCAGGCGTTTAAGGTATGTACTGAGCGGGTTGCGTTCAAAATCAGACCGGCCGACCCCAATTAGCATGGATCATGTTCGGTTCACACGGGAGATGGTAGCGTTTGCGCAACACAGCATCAGTTCGGCGGGCATTAAACCACACCAAGACCTAAATATGATGTTTATCATGGTGAAGAATATATTTGCAGGATAATCCCTGCAGGAAACACAATAATTTGAATTGAATAAAAAACATGAGTAATGGAAAAGTACAATACTGAAGAAATTGATGCCCAGATCCAGGCTAAGAGAGATAAGTTTAATGCCCAGGTAATTGAATCCTTCTGGTCTGAGAACGGGGAACTGACTTACGTCCTAAATGAGGGAGCCGATCTGGAAGAATATGGAAAACTAATTGAAACTATACTTGCTGAGACCTCAGAGCCGGAAATGGACTTTATCTGTAAACTGATACATGCTGATGGGCAACATTCGGTCAACATTGAATGCAATTTTGCGCCCGAGGTTTCCCTTTTTACCGATGAGGACGATATAGTAACCGAATACGATACACTGGAAGATTTTAAGGAATTCTGGCACCGGGATGTACAAAAGCAACTCAATGCGGACAGGGAAGTTGTTTTTGACGTTTCCGATGGAGTAGACCTGATGAGCGCATCCAGACTGATTTTCACCTTTATCAATGACAGCACAAAACTGGGGCAGGATATTACCATCATTCTGAAGAATATTTCGGGTGGTGAAGAAAGATTGCTGGTACCATCCAACTCCTGACAGCCCAGTTCCTGCCTGCATTTAAAAACTTAACATTTTATGGAAAACCAAATCCGATAAACAGCTGTTTTAAGGATATGGACAATAAATCGAAACAAGATGGCCGTGAGGATGCTAAAGTAGATCTGAACGATGCAAGTGAAGTAGCTTATGCTTCCAAACAAGCAGGGGTAAGCACGGAAGAATACAAAAAACTGGCAAAGCAGTCTGGAAGTAGTTCCAGAAGTGTGATTGCTGAATATATTGCAAAATCGAATGCCCAGTCGTAACCTTTTCGAGGTCGAACTTAAGGGTCTGGCAAAGGAACTCGGCGGGCAGGTTTACAACGATTCTCCCGGGTTCGTTTGCCTCCTCCCGGGAGATTTATCCGTTAGCGCTTGAAAGGGGCTGCATTCCTTGCGGAGGCAGCCTCCAAATGGGACAATAGATCAAAAGCCCGCCTATAGAACGCACTTCCAGATAATCTGGTGGTGCAGGCTGTTAAAAGGATATCTGATAAAAAAATCAACTGCTCAACCAAAGCCATTGCTTAAGCGACGGCTGCCAGTTTAAAGGCCGCTGAAAGTCCTGGATTTTAAGAACCAATTTTTTCCTCTAAAAAAACATACCTAAATTCAGGTAAAGGCCGTCAATTCACTCGCGGCTTTTTTGTTTAAGACTTTCATTGGGTAATTAAACAATTGTGCTCATCGAACTGAAACAATATGAAAGTTGTAGGATGTATCAGATAAAAAAGCCTAGTTTATCCCTACAATTGTAAAGTACGCATCATCTTCTTTTTTAACGATCAGATCCAGATGCTCCTCAAAATCCACCAGGTTCAATACCTCGTCCTTTAAAAATGCAGTAAAAACTTCGAGATCAGTTTCTGTTGAAACCGCCACTTCAAGAGTTTCACTGCTCTTCCATTCTGTTTTTGTAATCTCCGGATAAGCACCCTGTAAAATCGAGGGAAAACCCTGGCGCGAAAATGCTTCAGCAAGCTTTGCCGAAATATCCCATAGATGTGGGGTCAACTCCTCATCAAGGGTATTCCATTGTAAACCTATGTTTTCATCCCTCCACATCGTTCCCACATCACGTCCATCAAGGGTCACCGCATAACATTCTCCACTACTTTCGACTACAGCTTGTTTAATACCATCATCCGTGTGGATATCAAAGACATATCTTTCCATATTAAAACTGGGTTCTAATGGTTCACTAAACTTGCTCAGGTTTTTCTGTTTCCTGAACATTAGATAGGCTGCCGTTAAAGAAAAACCTAAAATGCCGCCAACCAGAATAGCCTTATTCTGCTTAGCGGCCCATTTCTCCAGAACCTTGCTCCCGGAGGTGAATTTATTGATTTCCATACAATGAGAGAACATGAGCCCTGGTCAATTAGTTTTGGAAAAAGTTTGAATAGATCAGTGTCTATCGGGATACTTCAATTCCGAAGTCGTCACTGAAAGCGGTACTGTAAACTTTAAAGTTGATTGGCCACTCCTCTTCTATCATTTCATGAGTAACAGCGCAGAGTTCCCTAAAAAATATTGAAGTACCATAGTTAGGATATGGCCACCAATTTCTTTAAATGTGTTCCTATACAACTAACTTCACGGCGAGTCACCAGCTCACTTCGACAGAAGTAATTGCTGGACTGTCTTTTTTGTAATGCCGAAATAGACTTTCTGGGCGGGGTGATATCCCTCCCTTAACTCAAAATTTTCAAATGAGGGTCCCCCGGGTATATCAATATAATCTTGCTTATTGCGGCTTCCCCCGCTCCAGTATTTTGCCCTCCCGTTTACGCGCAACATCAGCGAGTAATCATATTCCGATGCTGCTTTACGCCAATACTGGTTTAGTTTAAGATTTGGCCGGTAACGCCAACCGGCTCTATCGATATAGTTCTTTTCCTGCGGCCAGGAGCTAAGGCTATTAAAATCTTCATCAGACTCAGCCACCGCTAGGACATCGCCATTGCTGGCCTTCCATAGCTGCGAAACTGGGTAACTTTCGCTTTCTGTGAATCCAATCTCATCATACCCTTTGTACAGCTCTGTTGAGCGTATCACCTTATCTTTTAAATGTAATTTACGCAGCCGAGAATAGTTGCCCATGGTAGCGGTCACAGCACAGCGCTGCATTGGCGCACTTCCACTTTGATTAAAAACCTCTATACCAAGCTCTTCAGGATTATCGCTACGAATAAAAAGCCTTAAATAAGGGTGTGCACCATTCTTAAATCGTTCAACAAATATATATACAGACAGTTCTTCAACCTCAGGATGCCGACTATCGGGATGCAGGACAGCACCGCGTGTTTTTGCCCCCCCGAAGTAGGCTGTGTCGGTTTTGCTTTCACCGGCCCACATTAACTTGCCCCATTGATTATCAATCAGTGAGGGGGATATCTCGCTGTACTCAATTTTATCGCTCACCACCGGCTCAATAGCCAAAAAGTTGATCAGATAGACCGTACCTTTATTTTCATACCCGACCCTAATCAGCCCCCGCGGACCGCCGGCATTTTTCCTGTCGCCTTCGACCCCAGTAGGCCATATACTAAATACAATGCCACCGCTGATGCCCCACATGGCTTCACTTTTTGTATATGCTGGCCTAATCCAGTTTTTCTTTGGGCTCTGTGCATTCAGATCCTGATAAAATAATATCATTAATAAAACGGAAACAAAAATGCAATTGTCAGTTTTCATGGGGTTAAAATATTATATGCAGTTAAGCTAATTTTCACTTCATTTAGCCCAGAGCTTTTACATAACGGCAAAAAGCCCAGTTCAAGAATTCTGATTCGGTTTGAAGTATCAGATTTCTACACGAAATCAGTTCTCTAATTTATTTTGAAAATTTTAATCAATTTATTACACTCAAACTTAAGAATTTACTCTCAAAAATAGAGGTGAGCATTTTGGTGCCTAAACCCAACAAGATATGTGCGATACTCTGATTTGGATATCAATAGATCGGAATTTTCGACTTTTTTTCGTTCCGATAATATTTATAAACCTACTTTAATTCATCCAACCTATCATAGTATCTAAAAACAACTTGGTTATCTAAATACTGAGATTGTGAATCAAAAGAAAAGTTTTGAAAAAAAAAGAATTCACATAAACACATTGATTATCTTGACATAGGATTAAAAATCATTAACTTATGATTGCGTAAAGCGGATGTTCTTTATGCAGGTTTAACTATCAAATAATTTTTAGTATTGACAATCCTCCCAAAATTTGGATTTGTCATTTTTTTTCTATAAATCATCTTTAATAAACTAAGCCACTTCCCCATCCTGTTCGCGTTAGGGTTCCAGAAATAAAGAATTGGTTCGAATCACTTTTGAACTGTGCATTGGCATTTTAAATAAATCCAGAAATAGAACATTCAACCATTCCGAGCGGACAATATTTTCACTTAACGTCAGGAAGAGCGCAAGCATATGGTCCGTTTGCATAATCAATCCCAATGGTCAAAAATATTTCAGATTTATTTTAACTTCCCGAATATCGATCTCATGGTTTCCTGATCAAGGCTCTCCATATCAATCAATTTCAATTCTTTCACCATTTTCAAAGTGGAAGTTTTATATTCTTTAAAATGAGGTGTCTGCAAATGCTGTTCATAGGCAGCTTTGTCTGCATAAATCTCTACAATCCTGACTTGCGAAGGATGTTGTCGTTGCAACATTGGAAAAATAGCAATCACGCCCTGCTCTTTAGCAATAGATGCAGCTGCTTCTTCCTTTAAGATGGTCTTATACTCTTCCAAATGTTCAGGAACTATTTCCATTTCAGAAACACCTACCATCATATCGGGGCTGAATACCGCAAATAAAGGTTGATCTATATTCTTTAATAAGGTGTTCGCCTGAGTCGTACTCACCGTTTTCCGGATAATAATGCTCAGTTCTTTCAGTTCCGCATCTGTAATTCCCGTGTTTCTGCCCATACTGATATGGGATTTTAACTGGCTCTCTACACCATCCATAGCAGCCAGTGCAGAAATGGTAATCAGTTCTCTCTTGCGAAAATCAAGCACTTTACTCGCAAAAATATCACCGAATAAATGTTCTTTTAAAAAAGCATCGATACGCGGGGCAAATTCGCCGAAGCCTGGCGCGGGCTTGGCTTGTTGTGTTTTGGTTAGTTGTTCCAAAGTTTTTCGACCCTGTTCATATTTATCCTCTATGGTATTTTGGATAATCTTTTCACCTTCAGGATCAATAATATTTTTCGCCTTGCGATCGGCTAAAACGGCAGAAAACGTATTGATGGCATTTAAACTTCTTGGGAAACCACAGTATGCGTACAATTGCGTAAGTGTTTCCTTAATTTCATTAACCGTTAGTCCGTTGTCCAATCCCTCGATCAATTGAATTTTGAGTAAGTCTAACTTGCCGGTTGCCGTTGTAGCAGAAATACCGGCAATGCTTTTTTCTTGTTTGGTTAATATGTCCATTACTTGTGCTTTCGTTTTAGGAATGATGAGGCTGGATAGCACCAATAGCAATCCAACTTTATAGCTGATCAATTTCATTATTTAAAGATTTGATCGTTAGCCTTCTTATAATCTGCATCGGTAACAGCCTCCAGCCATTTGTTTTCGTTTGAAGCAGGACTGCCATTGGTGGCAAGATGTGAAAACCAGCTGCTGGCTGTGGCCCCATGCCAATGTTCTATATTTGGAGCAATTTCCACAATGTCACCAGCCTTTAAATGTCTCGCAGATTTCCCACGTTCCTGGTACAAGCCCTCGCCACCAACTACGATCAGCAGTTGGCCGCCGGTGTGGCTATGCCAATTATTTCTACTGCCAGGTTCAAAGGTTACATTTGCTAAGGGAACATTAAGATCTTTATTGCTGGTCAATGGAGCTAGGTAAGATGTGCCGGTAAAATATTTGGCAAAGCCTGTATTTTCTTCTCCCGTTGGGAAATCGCTGATTTTTGGAACTTCTATATTCATTTTGTTTTTTGTTTTGTCAAGTCTTGTTTGTGCTTTTAGCTGTAGCATACTAAAAGAGGCGATCAGGCCCATTGTTATCATTTTTTTCATCATCAACTCCATTGATTTGTTTTATAAACTTCGCAGGCACCCCACCTACAACCGTATTATCTTCAACATTTTTAGATACCACTGCACCTGCAGCAACGACAGCATTTTCACCTATGGTTACTCCCGGCAAAATGATTGCATTTGCACCTATCCAGGCATTTTTTTTAATAAGGATTTTACCGGGCACTAATGCACCTCTTTCTGTAGGTGCCAATGGATGACCTTCAGAAAGCAAACTTACTTTTGGGCCGATTAGTACATTATCTTCGATAACGATTCCGCCTAAAGTCAAGAAAGTACAGTCGAAGTTTATGAAAACATTCTTTCCGATGCTTAAGTGTTTGCCATAATTGATGTACAGCGGGGGAAAAACGGCTACCGTCTCATCTATCTTTTCTCCGATTATTTTACCTAAAAGTTCATTAATGGTAAACGGATCGGCGCTGCTATTCATCTGCTGTACCAATTGAATAGTTGCATATGATGATTTTCTGAGTTCTGCTCTTTGGGGATCGCCCGAGGATATAGCGTTGCCATTCCTTAAATGATCGAAAATTGAATTATCTAAATTATCCATATGATTACAACACCAAATTTCCGACCAATTTAGTTCTGATTTATGGCACTAATGACGCTAAAAATGTCAAATATTACTTAATATAACATGAAATTTAACAGATGATTGAAACCCCTGTACCAAGAGTATTATTTTTATCGCTTTGCTGTATTGATGATGCTACTGAAAACCTGCTAAAAAAGTACCATGTCCACCTGTATTGTCATGTTGGGAGGCTAGATTTCATTTTCAATGACCAGTCTATGGCGTGTAATTCTGGCCAGTTTTTGTTTTGGTTTGCTGAAAGCAGATGGGATTTAATAGAAGTATCGAGAGATTTTAAGGCGACGGTTTTACTGGTAGAAAAAAATTTCCTGATAGATAATGTTCCCGATCAAGGTTGGAGCATCAATGCCCAGCTCCATTCCAGGGTATATCCAGTTAAGAACATAAATGCTGAAGCGGAAAAAGAAAAAATATTAAATAATTTTGAATGGCTATGTTCACGTTTCCAAGAGACTGAACATCGATTTTATGAGGAAGCCTTGAGACTACAAATGCAACTTTTTATTTTAGAGATGTGGCACAGTTTCGCAAAGGAATATGACCGTCGCCGCCATAGTTTGCAGACTGGAACGCTATATGAACAGTTTATCCACCTATTGAAACAGCATTCCCTTACTAAAAGAGATGTGCAGTTTTACGCCAATGAACTAAACATTACACCAAAATACCTAAACTCCCTCTGCAAAAGCCACTCGGATCGCACCGCTTCCGATTGGATACAAAGTCACGTAAAAGAGAGAATTATTCTCCTTCTCCAAAATAGACATCTAAATATATCAGAAATTGCTGAGGAAATGCATTTCAGTAGCACATCATTCTTTACACGGTACGTTAAGAAATTGTTGGGACAAACGCCAACTAGCTTTAGGACAAGATTAGCTTAACGTGGAAAGAGTTACTTTATTAATAAAGTCGTGGATCTGGTCCGCTGGGCTTCGAGTAGCCCCCCTTACTGGAAAGTCACGAAGCCCCAGTCTTGTAAAGATGAACTTAACCAGGTAATAGGGTAATTCAACAATATTTGTTACTTTCGGCAGTAAGTGTAGTTTGTTAAAAAATCACCGCGCCTCACATCATGATTCAGTATTTTACCTTTAGCCTCTCCATCGCATTTATTTCCTGGATTGTCGGAATGCTCATAACCCCCTTGTTTTCTAAAACTGATTTCTATAAGCAAAGGTTATCCAACTTAAACTTTATCAAAAGCGATCGGCTCGAGAAGGCGATCGGAGTGGAAATCTTCAAATGGATAATCATGCACAGCTTCTTCAAATATTTTAACCCCAAGTTATCGATGGCAAAAAAAATCCTGACTAGCGAGTTGGGAGAATATAGGTCAGAAATGACTAAAGCAGAAATAAACCACCATTTCGCCTTCCTTTTCATGTCCATTTTCATCATAATAAAGCTATTTAAGGGATTGTACCTTTTTGCCCTGGTAATGTTACTGATAAATATTCTAATGAACCTTTATCCAAGCTTACTCCAACAGCGGAACAAGAGAAGAATTGATCGATTTCTCCGTGTAGTTGATCAACGTTCCTGCCGTAATTTATAAAGCAACCGATTAATAACTATTATATTGACGGTGGCATGATAGGTAGCGGTTCTCTCATTGCCTTATCTTGCTAAAGGTTAGAACAATAATATTTTCTCAAAGTTTAGCCGGGAGAAATTGTGCTGGGCGATTTGCGTTTTTTCAACCCTATCATTTAATTCAGAAAACCCCCATCCTGACATTCACTGCCCTCTAAAGCGCTCTTGATTTTCGCCAGGGAGGACCAGGTGCCCTCCATTCAAAGAACGGTCGGGCGGAAGGAAATTATCTTTCCCCTAAAGAATTTCCCCGTCGAGGTCTAATCACCGCTATCAGGCCGTGAATCAACAAAAGCGGCATCAACAAAACCTCCGTTCCATCATCCAGATCGCAGTTGATTATGCTATAAGATCCAAAAGTGCCCGGATGAGTGGTAAAGGTAACAGGGATAGTGCAGGGCGTGCCACCGGCCATCGGCGGAAGGCACATCCCTCCTGCATCGAAACTGGCCCCATTAAAATTATAGAGATCCATCGATGAGGGTCATAGTGTAGGCGATGACATTGCTCTTTCTTCAACATGCAGATTGAGCAGACAGCTGCCCCCCTGCACGGAAAGTTTTTCGAACTAAGTTATTATTTTCAGGTAAATGATCGCAGTAAATAAGCTAAGTTGCTGGTTCAGGTAGATTTTTTACTAGATATTCTTAGGGAAAAACTCTACTCCAAGAAGTTGTCCACCAAACTTTTAGCATCTTTATCCAGTATTATAATCATGAAGCAATCGGTCAGACAATACACATGCATAATAATAGATGATGATTTCAGCTCGATCAATCTCATAAAAGATTATATATCTATGATCCCTAAACTGAAATTTATAAGAGGCTATTTGAATCCACTTTTGGCTGTTGCGGACATTGTAAATTCTAAGGGCGTTGACTTTTTGTTTTTGGATGTCAACATGTCCATTTCAGGCCTGGACGTAGCAAGAATAGTTCGAAATAAAGTTAAATTTATCATTATGGTAACGGGCCATCCAGAACATGCACTCGAGGCGTTTCATGCTGATGCTGACAAGTTTTTGGTAAAACCTATATCTTTTGAGAAATTCCTTGTTACTGTAAACCAGGTTCTAATAAGGGCGGTCAGCTAACGTTCTCATACTGCATTTTAGAAGTTATTGCGAGCTGCTTTAATCTTCCCATTAGAAGACAATATGAAATTGGCATTTTAGATCTCATTTGTTCAAATTAAGGGATGACTGTTTGCTGTGTTGGCCAAGCACTGACATTGTCGGTAACTCCAGATGATAAGTTGATCTCCAAAAATTCCAATTTTCCCTATCCATATAACAAAATCGTCAGTTCATTTATTGTAAAAGCAATAGGTCTAACCGGGAAATATCAATTGTACCTTAACACCGTCGTCGACAATGATATTCAGTTTACCCTCAAGCTGTCTCGATAATCCCTTGATTAAGTTCATTCCCATCGAATTCACTTTTGCGAGCTCCCATCCTTCAGGAAGGCCAATGCCATTGTCTTTGATTGAAAGGTTATGGTGCGACCCTTCCGTATGTAAGGAAATATAGATTATTCCTGAAACGGAAGGATAGGCGTATTTAATGGCATTCGTTATTGATTCATTTAATATTAAACCTATCGGTACAGCCTTTGTCACACTGAGTCTTAATGGTGCCAATTCCATTCTGAATTGAATGTTACCTTCAAGTCCATAACTCTCCCTAAAATGTCCAACGAGGTCATCTATGTAGGTATGGATATCGATGAACACCATATCGTCTGTTTGATAAAGCCTTTGATGAATCAGCGCTATAGATTGCATTCTATGTTCGCTATCTTTTATGATGCTTAGCGCAACTTTATTTTTAATAAACGACGACTGGCGGTGTAAAAGTGCGGTAACAATCTGTAGATTGTTTTTAACCCTATGGTGAATTTCTTTGATAAGCCACTGCTTTTCGGTTACAAGGTCATTAAGTTCATCATTCTTTTTGCTAATATCACGACCAGAGGACATGCTCTTCCTGTAATTCATGTATAGAATAACAAGAATAACTGCTAGCAGGAATAGCCCTATAATGGTTGCATTTCGGATAAATTCCGCCCGCTTTAATGAACTGTTCTGGATGGTTTTCTGCTGCTTGAGTATTTTGATATCTTGTTCCCTTTGTTTTGTTTCATATAACACCTGAAGCTTGAGTCGTTTAGCTGATTGAATATTTTATAATTTTTAAGTGCTGAGGCGTAGTTGCCTGCTGCGGAATCAATTTTATGTAGGAGATAGAAAATTTCTTTTTTGCGTGAAGCAGGAATTCCCGGGTATAGGGCAGCTTTTAAATAAGGTGCCCCCTTTGAATAATTACCGGTTTTAATGTAAAAGCGCCCAAGATCCTGCCGGGCGATATAAGCCATCTCATTGTTTGGGGCGTTATAGTTTTTTTCTGCGAATAGATAATATTTTTCTGCCAGGCCATATTTTATCAACGCTTTATAACAATTTGCTTTGATCTGGGCAATAAGAGCAGCCTCATGTTTTCCATCCGGCTCATGCCTTGCTTCGTAGGCCAGTATCTGAGAAAGTGCTTCCTTGTTTTTTTTTAGCTTGATCAGGCCCTCAGTCACAAATCCTACAGTCCTGATAAGGAATTCCTGTTTTAGGTAAATCGTATCACGGAGCTGCAAAGTTTTGTTATATGCGCTGATGCTCTTTTCAGTCTGTCCGAGTTCCTGGTAAATCAGCCCAAGTTCTCCATAGTAAAGATCTTGTCTCTCGCTGTCATTATTTTTCTCCATCCAGTCAATACCCCGTAGAATGTATTGTAGCGAAAGATTTAAGTTCGCATCATACCTCTCGAGTTTAGCCAGTAGGTAGTACAACCTGCCCACAGCAGGTGCCTGATATTTACTATACCCAGTAATATAAGCCAGTGCTAAACTTTTAGCATTTTTTCTATCACCATTGATGTTAAAATAAGTATCGTAATAGGCCATCTCACAAGCTGCATGAAAATTACGCTCGCCTTTAAAAATTGACATGGCTTTATCTATATAAATTTTTGCCCCTATCCGGTTTTGTGTGTATGAGAAATTTTTCTTAACGGCCCTTGCCATAATCAGCGCCTTACGATGTTGGTCTGATACATCACTGAGATAATTTAACGCTTCATTAAACCTCTCAAACCCACCCTGAGCATTGTTCCTTGCAAATTCGACCTCGCCTAGCATGCTAAGTGCTTCAATTGTTAGGGTTAATGCCGGACGATGCATTCTTTTGCTATCATCTAGCGCAGTGTTGAAATATACAATGGCCGAGTCCAGATCAGTAGTATCCTGTCCGTGTCTGAGTTTGAGGTAGTAGGATCCGATCATCAACTTGGCTTTAATTTTGGATTGAGGATCGGTACTGCCGCGAAGATTTTTTTTCAGTTCAAAAATATCTCCTTTCTTAAAAATCTGTTGGGCTGACGCATTTGCTTCAAAAAAGACAAAAACAATGCACAAATACGTTTTTAACAAGTAATGATGTTTTTGTCTGATAATTTGCATAAACGCTAATTTACACAACTAAGATAGCTAGAAGCGCAGTAAAAAAAAACAACCGGGATGCATGCCTGGAAATAAATTCAAAACTATCTTAAAACAGGTATCTATTTAAAAGATTGTCCCGTTGTAGATATAACCATGACAAACTTTCCGTTTTCAGATATATTTTACCTGATTTCATAGCCATATCCTATTTGATTGGTGAGGGGTGGCGGTAAAACCTTAAAATTATAGATTAAACTATTGATTAAAAGATTTTTGCGGACAAGAATATCTATTACAGATACCCTCGGGTATGTACCTATATGATAAAACAAACAAGATCCATAACAATCTACTTTTTTTACCGGCGCATTTATTGTTGATGATAGCTTGAATTTTGAAGATGATTCTTTCAGGTGAGCTGAATTTCCTTCGGGTTACAATTCACTTTTTTCATTTCAACAAATCTGACCAAGAATCTCAAAATGGTTTTTCGTCGCCTTTTGTAAAGAAATAACAACAAGAGCAGGAGACTGATTTTTATCTGTCCAAGTTCATTCAGCTTGCCAGCTGAAAATGAAAACTGGATCAAAATCTAAACGTTTCCCAAGGAAGTGACAAAGTGCTACTGATCGAAATTTAATTGTTATCTATTTTCCAATTTGATTTCACTGTTAATTTTAAGTTCTTTATGTTTTTGATTGTATTGATCTGAATCGATTGGGCCTAATATTTTTCCTGCAGAGATCAACGTCCCCTTCGATTTTTTTTTTCGAGCCCAAGAAACAGACCTTTTATTGTCAGTTTCCTTGGGCCCGAAAGGTTTATTCAGCGATTATAAGAAAGTAGTTTTTCTTCCCTTTCTGCACTACAATAAATTTATCATTAATGAGATGGTCTGCGGTAAAGATCTGACCCATTTCAGCTACCTTTTCTTTATTTACGGAAACGCCTCCACCCTGAATGGTTTTCTTGGCCTCTCCTTTTGATGGGAAAATAGCAGATTTTTCTGCAAGCAAGGTTGCTGCATCAATGCCGGCACCAAGTTCTTCAATTAAAATTTTGAATTGTGGTATGCCATCGAATATATCGAGGACTTCTTTATCGGATAATCCTTTCAAAAACTCTAAAGATCCGTTTCCGAACAAAAATTCTGAAGTTTTGATAGCGGTTTCCAAGGCTTCTACCGAGTGCGTTTTAATTGTAATATCTTCGGCCAAAGCTTTTTGAAGGATACGAAGGTGTGGTGCTGTATCATGTTCTTTTTCCAAAGACTCAATTTCTTCTTTATTTTTCAGCGTAAAAATACGTATCCATTTTTTCACATCATCATCTGATGCATTTAACCAAAACTGGTAAAATTTGTATGGGGAAGTTTTCTCGGGATCCAACCAAACTGCACCGCTTTCGGTTTTACCAAATTTGGTTCCATCAGCCTTTTTGATCAGCTGTGTGGTAATTGCGTAAGCTGTTCCAGCATCTTTTCTTCTGATCAATTCTGTTCCGGTAACGATATTGCCCCATTGATCAGACCCACCCATCTGCACTAAACAGTTTTCGTTTTTCCATAAGTGGTAGAAATCATAACCCTGGATCAACTGGTAACAGAACTCGGTAAAAGATAAGCCAGAATCACCTTCCAAACGTCTTTTAACGCTATCCTTTGCCATCATATAGTTTACGGTAATGTGCTTACCTACATCCCTGATAAAGGTAAAAAGATTCATATCCTTAAACCAATCGGCATTGTTAACCATAACCGCGCCATTTCCACCCTCTTCAAATTTGAGGAATCTGGCCAGTTGCTTTTTCATTCCCTTTAGGTTATGCTCGATCATTTCAGGGGTTTGAAGGTTACGCTCATCAGATTTTCCCGATGGATCACCAACCATACCCGTTGCACCACCAACCAAAGCAAATGGTTTGTGGCCCGCATTTTGAAAATGGATCAGGGTCATGATCTGAGTTAAGTGGCCAACGTGCAACGAATCTGCAGTAGGGTCGAAACCGATATAACCAGAAGTCATACCCTCGTTTAACTTTTCTTCAGTATTCGGCATAATATCATGCAGCATGCCACGCCATCTTAACTCTTCAACAAAATTCGTCATTGTACAAACACTTTAATAATGTGCGTGCAAAGATA
>Ga0308165_1001244_pt1 | contig 37067 bp, 33 predicted proteins | sample PhyWR2_FD_201032 | JGI IMG/M metagenome (GOLD analysis project Ga0308165, IMG submission 201032) | Phyllosphere microbial communities from UC Gill Tract Community Farm, Albany, California, United States - DLSLW.R2 | ecosystem: Host-associated > Plants > Phyllosphere > Unclassified | place: USA...
CCAGCCGCCACATCGAATCCGCGCTGCGCCACCCCAGCCGCGTCGAGGCGGCGAGGTTCTGCGGCATCGCCATGATCGTGAGCGCGCGGATCAGCGCTTCCTCGCGTCCGGCGACGGCTTCGAGCCGGGCCCATACCAGCCGCTGAATACGTTCGCGGATCGGCTGGTTGGAAAGGGCGGCCGGCGTCACCGCGCCGACCATGGTCCAGTCGACATGGTCGATCCATGCCGTGATCATCGCCATGCCGCCGTCCCGAAAGGCGAAGGCGGCCAGTTCGGGATCGATCCCGGTTGCGGCGGCGGCCTGCGCCACAGCCTGCGCGGACCAGCCGTCGAAAACGGCGGCATCGGCGATGGCAGGCGCCAGTCGGCGGCGCAGTTCGTCGAGGGTTGCGGCATCTTGCGTCATGACCAAAGCCTCAGAACGTCGGGCCATAGACGGGCTTGGCCGACTTGACGTTCTTCTTCGCATAGCTGTCGATAGTGGCGAGCAGGTTCTGGCCGCCCCCTTCGAGCTTGGCATAATCACGCGCGCTGCGGCCGGAATTGTCGGAGCGGTCGGGATTGGCGCCGGCTTCGAGCAGCGCCTTCATCATGTTCGCATCCTTGCGGTGGACAGCGAAGATCAGCGGCGTCTCGCCCGCGTCGTTCGACGGATCGGGCGATGCCTTCTGTTCGAGCAGCACCGTCGCCCCTTCGCGCCAGCCCAGGTTCACGGCAAGTTCCAGCGCGGTGCGGCCGCGGTCGTCGGCGCCGTTGACGTTGGCGCCCTTGGCGATGAGATAGTTGAGCCAGGTCAGGTCGCGGCGGGCAGTGACGATGTGCAGCGCGGTTTCGCCGGTGGTTATGTCCTTGGAGTTCACGATCCCGGAGGACTTCATCAGCGCCTCCTCGACCTTGTCGCCTTCCTTCTTCTTCACCGCTTCGAGAAACTTGTAGCCATCCGAGAAATCGGCCCGCGCGGGCCCGGCGATCAGCAGGCTGGCCGCGAAAGCCGGGATGGCAACCTTCAGGACCGCGCGCGAGAGGGCTACCACACCGCGGATCGAAATCTTCAACACCTTGAATTTCCTCCAAGCACAGGATTTTCAGACACGGCCCCGCCACCCGCGCCTTGCATGGCGGCGTTTAGCAGGTCATGAACCGGCGCGCCATGACCTACCTTTTGCGCCGCTTCGCTTTCCTCGCACTCGGGCTTGCCCTTGCCCTGCCGCTTGCCGCCTGCCAGCAGCAGTCTTCGGCAGAGGCGCCGCCGCTGGAGGGTGCCGCCATCGGCGGGCCTTTCACGCTGGTCGACAAGGACGGCAAGACGGTGACCTGGGACCAGTTCAAGGGCCGCTGGCGGATCGTCTACTTCGGCTATACCTTCTGCCCCGATGCCTGCCCGCTCGACGTGCAGGCAATGATGCGCGGCTTCTCGCTGTTCGAAAAATCCCACGCCGCGCAGGCTGCCAAGGTCCAGCCGATCTTCATCACCATCGATCCCGCGCGCGATACGCCGCAGGTGGTCGGTGAATGGACCGCCGCCTTTGGCCCGCGCCTGCTGGGCCTGACCGGCAGCCCGGCACAGATCGACAAGGCGGCCAAAGCCTTTGCATCCTATTACAAGAAGGGCGAGGAAACCCCCGGCGGTTACCTGATGGACCATAGCCGCATCGCTTTCCTGATGGACCCGGACGGCAAGCCTATCGCCATGCTGCCCATCGACAAGGGGCCCGAGGACGTCTCGGCCGAACTCGCCAAGTGGGTGAAGTGAACGCGCCTAAACCCTCCGCCAAGCCCTTCTGGGAGCGCCCTCTCGACCAGCTCAGCCGCGACGAGTGGGAAGCGCTGTGCGACGGCTGCGGCCAGTGCTGCCTGCACAAGGTCGAGGACGAGGACACCGGCGAGATCTATCACACCAACGTCGCCTGCAAGCTGCTCAACCTGAAGACCGCGCAGTGCAGCGATTACTCGAATCGCCGCAAGTTCGTGCCTGATTGCATGAAGCTGACGCCGGAGACGGCAGGCTCGCTCGCCTGGCTCCCGCCTAGCTGTGCCTACCGTCTGCGCGCCGACGGCGACCCGCTGCCTGAATGGCACTACCTGGTGAGCGGCGACCGCGATGCGGTGCACCGGGCGGGCATGTCGGTGGCCGGCAAGGTCATCTCCGAAACCGTGGCCGGTCCGCTGGAGAACCATATCGTCTGGCCCTACGGCGATGACGGCGACTTCGACGACAGCGACGACGACGATGACGACGACGAGGGCGACGCCCCCTGGGCAGTCCTGCCTCCGGGGCGGAAGGACTAGCCGCGATGCTCGACTGGCTGCGGCGCGATCCCAAGGACGAGGCCATCGTCGAAGTCGCGGGGCGGTATCTGCCGGTGGTGATCCGCCGACTGGAACGTGCGCGCCGCATGACCATGCGCCTCGCCCCCGATGGCAGCGAAGTGCGCATTTCGATCCCGCGCTGGACCCGCACCGCAGAGGCCCTGACTTTCGCGCAGAGCCGCCGTGATTGGCTTACCCGGCAACTTGAAGCCCTGCCCAGCGCCAATCCGGTTGCCGACGGCGCTTCTCTGACGTTCCGGGGAGAGACGCTCGCTATCGTCCACGATCCGCGGGCCCCGCGCCGCCCGGTCGTGACTCCAGGCGAACTGCGGGTGGGAGGCCCGTCCGATTCGCTCAGCCAGCGCCTCGCCCGCTGGCTTCAGGCAGAAGGGCGCGAACTGCTCGCCGCCGACCTCGCTGAATATTGCGAGCGTGCCGCCCAGCCCTGCCCGGCGCTGGGCCTGTCGAGCGCGCAGCGGCGCTGGGGATCGTGCGCGCACGACGGTTCGATCCGGATCAACTGGCGACTGGTCATGGCGCCGGACATGGTGCGCCGATCGGTGGTTGCGCACGAGGTCGCCCATCTCGTCCACTTCGATCACTCACCGGCGTTCCATCACTGCCTCAAGACGATCTTCGAAGGGTCGGTGCATGAGGCCAATCGCTGGCTCAAGGCGAACGGCCGCACGCTCTATGTGCCGTTCGGGTAGATTTAGGTGCGGTTAGGCACTAGATAGCGCCCATGTCCCCGTTCAAGCGCTCCGGAATCTGGAAAGACGTCAACCCCACCGGCATGGTCGGGGATTTCGTGGAAGTGTGGAAACAGGCCGGCGCCCACCGCTGGCGCATCGCCGCCGTTTCCGCGGCCTGCACGTTCGGCGTGTTCTACCTGATGACCACGCAGGAGGGTAAAGCCCCCCACTTGCCGCCCAAGGTCACGTATATCTCCGTGTTCAAGGCGCACCGCACCGATGCGCAGATCATGGAATCGAACCTCGCGAACCAGAAGAACAAGGAAGCCTGGGCCCGCGAGATGGCACGCCGCGACAAGGACGTGCGCGAGATGTACAAGACCATCGGCCGCATGTCCGGCATCGACGTCGACAAGATCGCCCGCGAAGCCGACGCCGAGGACGCGGCAAGGGACAAGGCCGAGCGCGAACGCATCGAGGCTACTCTCAAGCGTTCGGGCATCGCCAATCCGAAACTTTCGCCGGAACCTGCCGGCCAGTGAGGGAAGACGCGCGCTGGCTTGCGGCAGCCGCCGCGCTGGCCGCACGCGCACGTCCTCTCAGCCAGCCTAATCCGGGCGTCGGCGCGGTTGTGGTCCGCGATGGCCGCGTCGTGGCGCGCGGCTGGACGCAGGCAGGCGGGCGGCCCCATGCCGAAGCCATGGCGCTGACCGCCGCCGGTGAAGCGGCCCGAGGAGCGGCTCTCTATGTCACGCTGGAGCCCTGCGCCCACCGCTCGGCACGCGGCCCCGCCTGCGCCGATCTGGTGAGCGCATCGGGCCTTGCCCGCGTCGTCATCGGCTGCATGGACCCCGATCCGCGTACTTCTGGCGCAGGTATCGCGCGCATCCGCGAGGCCGGGATCGCCGCCGATTTCCTGCCCTCGCCTGCCTGCGCACGCAGCCTTTCCGGTTACCTTGTCTCGAAGCGGCTGGGCCGGCCCGAAGTCACCCTGAAACTCGCCCTCTCGCTCGACGGCTGTATCGCTCTGGCCAACGGCGAAAGTCAGTGGATCACCGGGCCTGAAGCCCGCGCCCATACCCATGCGATGCGCGCCCGTTCGGACGCGATCCTCGTCGGCGGCGGCACCCTGCGCGCCGACAGCCCGCGCCTCGACGTGCGCCTGCCGGGGCTGGAAGACCGCAGCCCGCAGCGCTGGGTGCTGACCCGCGGCCCCGTGCCCGAGGGCTGGCACGCCTTGTCCTCGCCCGATGAAATCTCCCGGATGGAGGGCTTACTGCACCTTTTCGTCGAAGGCGGCGCGAAGACGGCCACGGCCTTCCTTGCCGCCGGACTAGTCGACCGGCTGCTGATCTACCGCGCCCCGGTTCTGCTGGGCGGCCGCCCTGCGCTGGGCGACTTCGGCCTTTCCGCGCTGGCCCACGCCCACGGCCAATGGCGCCTGACCGAACGCCGCCAGCTTGGCAGCGACACGCTCGAAGTCTACGACGCGCGAAATCCCACCGACAGCCCCTCGGAAAGCTAGACCCATGTTCACCGGAATCGTCACCGCCGTCGGCACCATCCGCGAAGCCCGCCAGGCAGGCGACCTGCGCGCCGTCATCGCCTGCCCGTTCGATCCCGCAGGCATCGCCATAGGCGCCTCGATCGCCTGTTCGGGCGTGTGCCTGACCGTGGTGGACAAGGGCGGCACCGCCGGAGATGCATGGTTCGCGGTCGACATCTCGGCCGAATCAGTGGCCCGCACGGTGCCGCAGCGCTGGCAGCAGGGCGGACACCTCAACCTCGAACCCGCGCTCAAGCTGGGTGACGAGCTGGGCGGCCATATCGTCACCGGGCATGTCGACGGCGTGGGCACCGTGGTCAGCATCGAACCCGTTGGCGATTCGCACCGCGTCGTGATCGCCGCGCCCAGCGAACTGGCGCCTTACATCGCTCCCAAGGGCTCCATCACCGTCGACGGCGTCTCGCTGACCGTGAACGAGGTGAGCGACGAGGCCGACGGCACCTGCCGCTTCACGCTCAACATCATCCCGCACACCGCCGAAGTCACCACCATCGGCGCGATGCGCGAAGGCAGCGGCGTGAACCTTGAGATCGACGTGCTGGCTCGCTACCTCCAGCGGATGCAGTCGCTGCGCGGTTGAGAGTAAAGATCTGAATTTCAGGTTCTTTCACGCGCAGGTTCCAACCGTTCCCCCCGCCTGCCGCCCGTTTCACGGCAGGGCTGTGGCAACCCCGGCGAACTTCGGGTGTTGCGAAGGGATAGCTGGAAGAGGGACAATAATGCGCGGGACACTGTTTGCCTGAACCGATAAGCGCCGAAGCGCGCCGCCGATCCGATGCGATCCGCGTTGCCCGTGTCATCTGCATAACCGGCGTCGTCTACGTCCATGCGTGGACGGGCCTCGACGGAAACAGTCTCGAACTGGCCCGGGGCACCCCACAGGAAGTATTCCGCTGGGTGCTGATGGAAGTGTTCGGCCGCAGCGCCGTGCCTTTGCTGGGCCTCATTTCCGGCTGGCTGGTCGCGGGATCGAGCCGCACCCGCGACTGGCGCTCGCACATCGCCCGCAAAGCCCGCACGATCCTGCTGCCGATGGTTCTGTGGAACGTGCTGGCGATCATCCTCGTATCGGGCGCGGCATGGCTTCTGGGCCTTGCTGCACCAGTGCCGCAATCGCTGCGCTGGCTGATGGAGGAGACCCTGATCCTCACTCACCCGCCCGATATCAACGTGCAGATGCCGTTCCTGCGCGATCTGTTCCTGTGCATGGTGCTGGCCCCCCTGCTGGTACGCCTGCCGACCTGGACGCTGGGCCTGCTCGCGCTTGCCGCAGCGGCCTGCCACATCGCCGGCATCGGTCCGCCGGTGATCCTGCGCGCCTCGATCCTGATGTTCTTCACGATCGGCATCATCGCGCGCCGCAGCGACCTTGCCGAGCGCGTGGCCTACGCGCCGCTGCTGCTGGCCGTCCTGCCCTTCGCGGTGCTGATGCCGCTGCATCTCTATGTGTCGCTCGGCGATGCGCGTCCCTTCGACGACGCCTCGACCGCCGCGCTGGACCTTGCCGCGCGCGTCGCCGCCTCGATCGCCGTCTGGCGCCTTGCCTGGGAACTGGCGGCGAGCCGCGCGGCTCGGCCTCTCCAGCGGATAGAGCCCTACATGTTCTTCTACTTCTGCGCCCACCTCATCCTGCTGTGGCTGTTCGGGCCGCTGGTGGGCAAGCTGACGGGAAAGCTCGGCTCGCCGTTCTATCCGGTTTACCTGCTGGCCCAGCCGTTCCTGATCCTGGCCGCCGTGATCGCGATAGCGCAGGGCCTGATCCGCGTAGCCCCGGGCGCAGCGAAAGTGCTGAGTGGGGGCAGGCTGACCCGCCTCACCCCCGCCGCTGCGGCCTGACGCCGGTTACATTCGGAAAAACAGGGGTCCCGGCGCAAGCGTCAGCGAGATGAGGCCCCAAAGCGCGACCGCGATGAGGACGCCGCCGATCCACTGCGTCATGTTCCTGCCCGAGGCGCGCCGGGTCACCAGCGCCCCCAGCGGCGCGGCGACCACGCCGCCGATCAGCAGTCCCGAAGCGGCAAGCGCGAAGGACTGAAGGCCCAGCGAACCGATGAAGGCCGAAAGCACGGTGACCGACACGAAGAACTCGGCCGCATTGACCGTTCCCACCGCCATGCGCGGGGTCATCCCCTGCGCGATCAGGCTGCCTGTCGTCACCGGGCCCCAGGCACCCCCGAACGAATCGAGAAAGCCGGCGACCAGTCCCAGCGGACCCACCATGCGCATCCGCCGATAGGCCTGCGCCCGCCGCGCCCCGCGCCACGTGAGGTAAATGCCCACGGCCGCCAGATAAACCAGCACCACCGGCCGCACGAAATCGAGATGCAGGTGCGTCAACGCCCATACGCCGGTCAGGCCGCCGGCAATGCCGGGGATGACAAGGCGCGCGAACAGGGGCCAGTCGACATTGCGCTGCAAGGCATGGGCAATGCCCGAGACGCCGCTGGTGAAACTTTCCACGGTATGGGTGACCGAGGATGCCATCGCCGGTGGCAGGCCAAGTATGACCAGCAGGGAATTGGCAATGACCCCGAAGGCCATGCCCAATGCGCTGTCGACCAGTTGAGCCAGGAACCCCGCGACGATGAAAGGGGCAAGGTCCGCCCAGGGGATCGCAGAAAGATCGATCATGCCCCGCCTCCCTTGCGCGCGCCGGTCCTTCGCCGCGATTTGCCGAAGCGGCCTGCCGGAGCGGTCAGCAGGAACAGGATCGGGAAGCTCAGCGCCAGCACCGAAAGAACGCCGCTGACGATCGCGTCGGCGCCGACCAGCCAGGGTAGCACCGCCGCCCAGATCGCCACCGCCAGCACGACCATGAGCGTGCGTTCCTGCGCGCGGTCGTCGAGGTGGTTGAGTTCGGACGCCACGCGCCCCTCGAACAGCGAGCGAAGGCCGATCCCCACCGGGCTGCGGCGATCGACCAGCATTCGGGGGAAGCTGGCCTGCACCAGCGCGCCGATCCCTGTCGCGACCATGCGCAGCCCCACGGCGCTGGCGAAACGGCGGAACTCGGTATTGCGGTCGGTCAGCGCGCGCAGGCCCGCGCGGCCGCCGAAGACCATGTCGGAAAGCGCCGTGCTTTCAGCCGGCAAAGGCTCGCGCTCGCGCGCTGCGTCCTGCGTTGAGACGACCCATTCGAGGATGGCGGTCGGCACGTCCATCGCGGTCGCCCGTTCCAGCCCCTGGAATCCGGGGGCGGAATTGGCCTCGCAGATACGGTAGCCGTCCTCGTCGAACAGGATGTCGATGCCGGTGATGTCCAGTTCCAGCACGTCGGCTGCCTGTACCGCCAGTTCGGCCATCTCCTGCGGCGGGTTGTAGGCAACCCCCACCCCGCCCAGCGAGACGTTGGATTTGAAGCCGCCCGTCAGCGAGCGCCGCTCCATCGCCGCGACCACCCGGCCGCCCACCACCAGCACGCGCACGTCGCGGCCGTGGCTGGCACGCACGTAATGCTGGAGGATGAAGTCCGCCTTGGCATCCGCGCTTTCGAGCAGGCCGGCGAGATCCTCGAACTGGCTGCGATCCTCGCACTTGAGGACGCCGGCCCCGCGCGTGCCCTTCAGCGTCTTGACGATCACCGGGAAGCCCAGTTCCCGCTCGACCAGGTCGATGTCGATCGGGAAGGTACCCAGGATCGTGCGCGGGATCGGCAGACCGGCGCGATTGAGCGTCTGCAAGGTGTGCAGTTTGTCCGCCACCGTCTCGATCGTCGCCGGGCCGTTGACCAGGCGCACGCCGCGCCGCTCGATGTGGCGCAAAAGGGCCAGCGTGAAATAGTCGGTCTCGGCGCCGGTGCGGCAGATCACGAAGTCGGGCCGCGCCACCGGCTGCCCCTGGTACTTCATCGCCCAGTCTCCCCCGGTGCCCACCACCAGTTCAAAGCGGTGCGGCTGGAAGACGTGCAGTTCGATGCCCATCGCCCCCGCCGCCTCCTGGAAACGGAAGACCTCGGGCACTTCCGGGATCGCCGGGTCGAGTTCATGCTGAAAGAGAATCCAGCCGCGCAAAGCGATATGTCCCCCGATAGGCTGTTGTCATGGTGCGAAAACGAGATGGCCTCCGCGTGTACGGTAGGCCGGCCCTTCAGGCGTAAATCTTGCGGCAGCGGGGGATTTCAGGATGATGGTCCTGTTGTCCTGCATTGCCGCGCGCCCTAGGTAGGACGCAATCACGAGGCAGGAAAGGCCTTATCGCTTGCAGACCGCCGACAATGCACCCGATACCGCAGATACGCCCGCCGACATGATCGCGGTCCCCGGCGGCACGTTCACGATGGGATCGGAGCGTTTCTATCCCGAGGAAGCGCCTCTGCGCCGGGTCTCGGTGGACGCCTTCCTGATCGACCGGACGCCAGTGACCAACCGCCAGTTCGCCGCTTTCGTCGAGGCCACCGGCCATGTCACCGTGGCCGAAATCGCGCCCGACCCCAAAGACTACCCCGACATGCTGCCCGGCATGGACCGCCCCGGATCGCTGGTATTCCACAAGAGTGCCGCTCCGGTCGACACATCGAACCCGGCCAACTGGTGGCGCTTCGAATTCGGTGCATGCTGGCGTCAGCCGCTTGGCCCCGGTAGTGACATCGAAAGCCTGGGCCTGTGGGACCACCCGGTCGTCCAGATCGCCTACGGCGATGCCGAGGCCTATGCGAAATGGGCCGGCAAGGACCTCCCCACCGAAGCCGAATTCGAATTCGCCGCGCGTGGCGGCCTGGAAGGCAGGGACTATGCCTGGGGCGACGAACTGTCTCCCGGCGGCACCATGATGGCCAATACCTGGCAGGGCCTGTTCCCCTTCGCCAACCAGATGCTGGACGGGTGGGAGCGCACGTCACCGGTCGGCACCTATGCGCCGAACGGCTACGGCCTAGTCGACATGATCGGCAACACCTGGGAATGGACCAGCGACTGGTGGAGCGAGAAGCCCGAAACCCCGAAGAAGGCGGCCGGCAAATCGTGCTGCACCCTCAGCAATCCGCGCGGCGGCAAGCTGAAGGACAGCCTCGACCCTCGGCAGCCGGGCGTGCGTATCGGGCGCAAGGTACTCAAGGGCGGATCGCATCTTTGCGCCCCCAACTACTGCCAGCGCTACCGCCCCGCCGCCCGCCATCCCGAGATGATCGACACTTCCACCTCGCACATCGGTTTTCGCTGCGTGGTGCGCAAAGGCTGATCGCTGCCCGTCCCAAAACGAATGAACGGTTTGTTTAGGACAACCTGCTAAGCGGCCTTCACGTGCGACGGAGCACGCGCGACGGGGGCTCGCGAGACGGGGTTCGGGGTTACATGGCGGTTGATGCGCAAACGATGATGTTGCTGACGGATGGCATTGCCTTCGTCGCCGCGACATTCCTCCTGATCGAGTGGCGTTCGCTACGCGAGCGTTTCCTCTTGAGCTTCGCGCTGGGTTTCCTGTGCATCGTCATCGGCTGCTCGCTGGCGCCGTTGCGGGAAGCAGGGTCTTTCTACATCGGCATCTGGCTTTCCAACTCGATGGTGCCGCTTGCGCACTTGTGCTTCCTGCACGGTGCTGCCGCTTTTGCCGGTCGCCGGCTGGCGCGCGTCTGGTTCTTCGCTCCCGCCCTTTGTTCGGCGCTAATGGCCGTTCCGGGCATGGATGCCCAGGCGCTTTCGCTGTTCAACGCCAGCTGCGTCGCCGCGCTTTCGCTGCGGGCCGCGGGCATACTGCTCGGCGAAAGGCGAACGAACGGCTCGGAGACGCAGATGCTGCTCTGCACTTTTCTGTTCCATGGCGGCTTTTACGCGGTGAAGGCCTTTTGCGCCTTCGCGCCCGGCGCTTTCATCAGCCTCTACAACTACACCGGCACCATGATCGTGATTTCGCTGTTCGAGGGCGTGCTGGTGGCAGTGGCGTTGGCCATGTCGATCGCAGGCGCACTGCGCCGGCGCCGCGAGCACCGCGTCACCCTGCTGGCGCAAAGTGATCCGCTTACCAGCCTGCTCAATCGCCGCGGTTTCGAGGCTCAGGCCAAGTCCCTGCTTGCCCGCGCCGGGAAAGACGGCGGCGCACTGCTGCTGATCGACGTCGACCATTTCAAGGCCGTCAATGACAGCTTCGGCCATCAGGAAGGCGACCGCCTGCTGGTCGCCCTTGCCGACTACCTGAAGCTCAAGACCCCGGTCGATGCCGTGATCGGCAGGCTTGGCGGAGACGAATTCGTCGTCATCCTGCCCCGGTTCGACGAAGCCGCCGCCCTGCAGTTCGCGCAAGGCCTGTGCTCGGGCTTCGACCGCCGCGTGGGGCCGCAGCACTGCGGCACCCTCAGCATCGGCTGCGCCTCGTTCGCCGCGGGCACCATCGACCTGACCGAAGCTCATCTACAGGCCGACCGGGGCCTCTACGATGCCAAGAGCAAGGGCCGCAACCGCCCCGCCCTCGACCCGCAAAACCTGGCTGGTTACCAGGACGAAGGACCCTTCTTCTTCCCCTTGGCAGCGGCCGGCTGACGATCGCCCGGAGCCTTTGCCGGTGTTCCTCTTCAGCCTTCCCGCAAATGACCGATTGACCGGGAACCCCTTGAAGGCAGATGTGTTTTTCGCGCACGAATGGCGTGCGGATAATGCGCCATGCGGCGCGCGAAGGGATACGCAAGGCGAATGACGCGCAGCGAAGATAACGACACCGGGGTCATGGGGCTCTCTGGTGATCTCGCACGCCGCATCGCCGCGCACGACTGGGCAGCGACCGCCATCGGCCCGATCGCGAACTGGCCGGTCAGCCTGCGCCATACCGTGCGCATGATGTTGCCCTCTCCGGTGCCTCTGGTGCTGCTGTGGGGCCCTGAAGGGGTCATGCTTTACAATGACGCCTATTCGAAATTGGCGGGCGGGCGCGACGGCCGCCTGCTCGGCTCCAACGTACTCGACGGCTGGGACGAGGTCGCGGACTTCAACGCAAACGTGATGCGCGTCGGCCTTTCCGGAGGCTCGCTGAGCTACCGCGACCATGCGTTGACGCTTCACCGCGATGGCCATCCCGAGGAAGTGAGGCTGAACCTCGACTATTCGCCGGTCCCGGGCGACGACGGCAAGCCGGCCGGCGTGATCGCTATCGTGGTCGAAACCACGCAGACCTACAAGGCCCGCGAAGTCCTTGAGGAAAGCGAGACGCGCCTGCGCTTCCTCGACACGCTTTCCGGCGCCGTGGCGGATTGCCGGGGAGCGGACCAGATCCTCGAGATCACCACCCGCCTCACCGCGCAGCACCTTGGCCTCTCCAACTGCGCTTACGCCGACATGGACGAGGCGGGAGACGGCTTTACCATTCGCGGCAACTGGCATGCTGCCGGATCGCCCTCGATCGTCGGGCACTACCGCCTGTCCGACTTCGGCACGCTGGCGGTGCGCGAACTGAACGCCGGACAAGCGCTGGTCATCAACGACAACGCCGCCGAACTGCTACCTGAGGAGGCCAGGACCTTCCAGTCCATCGGCATTGCTGCCACGATCTGCGTGCCGCTGGTCAAGGAAGGCCGCCTGACCGCGCTCATGGCCATCCACGACAGCAGCCCGCACCGCTGGAGCGACTACGAACTGAGCGTGATCCGCGAGGTAACCGAACGCTCCTGGGCGCACGTCCAGCGCGTGGGCGCGGAAGTGCTGCTGCGCGAGCATGAGGAGTACAACCGCCAGATACTTGATGGAGCGACGGACTACGGCATCGTCGCAACCGACCTGCGCGGCAACATCACCCTATGGAACGCCGGCGCGAAAGTGATGCTCGGCTGGACGGAAGCCGAAGTGCTGGGCCAGCCGATCGACCTGCTGTTCACCGCCGAGGACCGGGGCGCCGGACGCCCCGCCGCAAAGCGGCACGAGGCGCTCGAAACCGGCCACGCCCACGATGCACGCTGGCATGTGCGCAAATCGGGAGAACATTTCTGGGGGCTGGGCGAGATGACCCCGCTGCGCGACAACGGCGGCGCAGTCATCGGCTTCGTCAAGCTGCTGCGCGACCGCACCTACGAGCATGAAGCACAGGAAGCCCTGCGCCTGAGCGAGGACCAGCTGCGCCGTGCCCAGGTGGCCGGCGGCATCGGCCTGTTCTCGGTCGACATCGCCGCCAATACGATCACCGGCACCGACGAACTCTGCCGCATCTTCGGCGTCGAGCAACAGGGCATCTTCGCGCCGGAGATATTCGAGAACATGGTCGTTCCCGAAGACCGCGAGCGAACCTCGAACCTGTCCAAACGGCACGGCGGCGCCGCCCTGCTCGACGTCGAATACCGCATTCACCGCGCCGATACCGGCGAAGAACGCATCCTCGCACGCAAGGCCGATTTCGAATTGGACGACGCCGGCAATCCCGTGCGCATGGTCGGCGTGGTGCAGGACGTAACCGACCGCTATCGCACGCAGCTCGCCCTCGAAAAGAGCGAGGCGCAGTTCAGCATGCTGGCGCAGAACATGCCCACGCAAGTCTGGACCGCGCGCGCCGACGGCCGGATGGACTGGTTCAACGACCGGGCTTACGCTTATGCCGGCGAACAGCGCGGCAGTTTCGAGGAGGATGGCTGGGCCCGTATCGTCCACCCCGACGAGCGCGGCGCCATGCTCGAACGATGGGCCCGGTCGGTCGCCACCGGCGAAGTCTACGACACTGAAATGCGCCTGCGCGATGCTGCCGGGCGTTACCGCTGGCACCTCGTCCGCGCCCTGCCGCTCACCGATGCGCGCGGCGCCATCGCCGCATGGGTGGGCACCAATACCGAGATCGAGGCGCAGAAGCAGGCCGAAGCCGCCTTTGCCCAGGACCGCGACCGGCTATGGACGATCACTCGCGACCTGATGCTGGTCTGCGATTTCACCGGTACCATCACGGCGGTCAACCCTTCCGCCGAACGCCTGCTCGGCTGGCACGAAGGCGAGATGCTGGGCCGCCGCATTGCGACCTTCATCCACCCCGAAGACCTTGAGGTGACCGCCGCCGAAGTCGCCAAGCTGTCCACCGGCAAGCGGACCGTCGCTTTCGAAAACCGATACCGCGCCCGCGACGGCGATTACCGCCTGCTGGCCTGGACCGCCGTGCCCGACGAACAGCGCATCCATGCCATCGGCCGTGACATCACCGATCAGCGGGCCGTCGAGGAAGCTTTGCGCCAAAGCCAGAAGATGGAAGCGGTGGGCCAGCTTACCGGCGGCATCGCCCATGATTTCAACAACCTGCTGCAGGGGATCACCGGCAGCCTCGACGTCATGCACAACCGCCTCGCGCAAGGCCGCACCGGCGACCTAGATCGCTGGCTGACCGGCGCCCGCGCCTCGGCAGAGCGGGCGGCGGCATTGACCCACCGCCTGCTCGCCTTTTCGCGCCGCCAGCCGCTCGATCCCCGCCCCGTTCGTCCCAATCCGCTGGTCGCCTCGATGGAGGACATGCTGCGCCGCACGCTGGGCGAGCATATCGAGCTGGAATTCGTGCTGGCCGGCGGCCTGTGGCTGACGCAGTGCGACCCCCACCAGCTGGAAAGCGCGATCCTCAATCTGGTCATCAACGCCCGCGACGCTATGCCGGGCGGCGGCAGGCTGACGATAGAGACCTGCAACGCCCACCTCGACGGCCACTATGCCGCCCGCCAACGCGACGTGAAGCCGGGCCAATACGTGTGTATCGCCATTACCGACACCGGTGTCGGCATGAGCCGGGAAACCGCCGCGCGCGCTTTCGAGCCGTTTTTCACCACCAAGCCGATCGGCCAGGGCACCGGGCTGGGCCTGTCGATGATCTACGGCTTCGCGCGGCAGTCCGAAGGCTATGCCCGGATCTATTCCGAGGAAGGTATCGGCAGCACGATCAAGCTCTACCTGCCCCGCCACCACGGCGCCGAGAGCACGCCGGATGAACCTGCCTTGCAGGACAGTCTGCCGATTGCCCGCCAAGGCGAAGTGGTGCTGGTGGTGGAGGATGAACCGGTAGTGCGCGGGCTCATCCTGGAAGTGCTGGACGAACTGGGCTACCAGGCGATCGAGGCTTCGGACGGCCCTTCGGGGCTGGCGATCCTGCAGTCCCGGCGCCGCATCGACCTGCTCATCACCGACATCGGACTGCCCGGTCTCAACGGCCGCCAGGTCGCCGATGGCGGCCGCGCCTCTCGTCCCGGTCTCAAGGTGCTGTTCATGACCGGGTATGCCGAGAATGCGGCAATGGCTTCAGGCTTCCTCGAACCGGGAATGGCCATGATAACCAAGCCTTTCGCCATCGACATGCTCGCGGGAAGAATACGGGAGATCATAGAAGGGTAAAACGCGGCTTGCCGAACTCCAAGCACACTGCCAAGAGATCGACACAATTCGGTGCGCTTCCTGCATCTTCAAGGGCCTGTCGATGTCTGAGGAACCATCCAACTTCAATGGAATGCGTGTGCTGGTGGCGGAAGACGAGTTTCTCGTCTCGATGCTGCTGGAGGAAATGCTGGCCGATCTGGGCTGCGAAGTCGTCGGCCCATACGCCACGCTTTCGGCCGCGCTCGACGGCGCCCGCAACGAAGCATTCGATGTCGCCGTGATCGACCTCAATCTCGCCGGCGAGAAAGCCGACCCGATCATCGCCGAAATCGCTTCGCGGGAAATCCCGCTGGCCATCGCCAGTGGCGGCTATGATGCCGCAAGCGGTCATCGGCCGACCGCGCTGCTGGACAAGCCCTACAGCTCCGCCCAGCTGGAGCGGGCGATGCTGGTGCTGCGCGAGGCACTCGACGCCGGCTAATAGCAGGCGACCTGTCCCCGGATCAGGCCGCGACCAGAACGAACGGTATGGTCACGTAACCGCGCACCGACATCGGCGTGCCGCCGTTCATCGTCGGCGACCAGCGCCAGCGCTTCACTGCCTGCAGCGCCGCCTTGTCCAGACGCTGGCTGCCGCTGCTGCCCGCGATCTGGATATCCCTTACCGTGCCATCGGTGCCCACCAGCACCAGCAGCTTCACGGTGCCCTGCTCATGCGAGCGGCGCGCCTCGGTCGGGTAGGTCGGCGGCTTGGCGAAGAGCACCTTGCTCGACAGGTCTCCGCCTTCCACCGTCGTTGACGGAGCCGGAGCGACGGCAGGCGCCGCGCTTGTCTTCACGCCTTCGCTGGTGACCGTTGGCGGCGCGGGCGGCGGCGGCGCATCGACCATGACCTGCACTGGGCCGGGCGATGGAAGCTCTATCATAGGCCGGGGCGCGACGGTCTGGGTCATCGCCGCCTCGGGCGTTTCCAGCTTGGTCGGCTCGGGAGGCGGCGGCGGGGTCACGTCCAGGTCGCGCACGTCCACAGTCGTCAGGCGCGCATGTTCCTTGTGCGTGGCAACCATGTTGAGCGTCGCCATCGCCGCCGCGATAGCCAGAATCGCGCCCGCCGATGCGAGGAACGCCACCGGCCGCGCCCGGTTCGAGGCCTGATACACCGATCGTTCGTAGGCGACCTGAGCCGCCCCGCTCATCACTGCCGCCGATTCGCCCGCGGGGTGCCGAACCCCTCCCGCGAAGTCGGCGGAAGGGTCGCGGATCACGTCCGAGGCCGGAATACGGGCGAACTCATCCAGCTCGGGAACCGCGAGTGTCGCCAATTGTAATCTCCTGCCAACCCCTATTGCGAGTGATTTGCATATACACTAAGCACCGCGTCGTCCAGAGGGAACGCGGCTTTTCAAAAAACGTGCGGCGCGCATTACTGCCGAATTTCTTCCCTCGCCCGAAAAACAAGGATGCGACACGTTGGAAGCTGCCGATGCCCTAGAACAACGCGCCGAAAATTCGCGCGTTACAGGTGCTGCGGCCAGCGGTGACACCGTGCAGTCCATAGCCCGCCCGAAAACTGCGAAGCAGGGCAAGAAGAAGAACAAGAAGGCCCGTGCCTTCTGGCTCAAGCAACTCCACACCTGGCATTGGGTCAGCGCGGCGGTTTCGCTGGCGGCGATGTTCCTGTTCTCGGTCACCGGGATCACCCTCAACCACGCCGCCTCGATCGGCGCGGAGCCGGTGGTGACCAAAAGCGAGGGCAAGTTGCCCGCCGCCCTGCTGGCAAGGCTCCACGCCCCCGGCGATGCGACCGACCCGCTGCCCGCCGACGTGGCGAAAGCCGTAGCCGGCGCGGTGCCATTGAACCCCGCAGGGCGCGCCGCAGACTGGTCGGCCGAAGACGAGGTCTACATCGCCATGCCCGGCCCCGGGCGCGATGCCTGGGTCAGCATTGACCGCGCGACCGGCGAGGTTGCGGCCGAAGTGACCGATCGCGGGTGGATCTCCTATCTCAACGACCTCCACAAGGGCCGCAATACCGGCGATGCGTGGTTCTGGTTCATCGACCTGTTCGCGGCCGCCTGCGTGCTGTTCACATTGACCGGCCTGTTGCTGCTGCAACTTCACGCCAGGCACCGGCCCATGACCTGGCCGCTGGTGATCCTCAGCCTCATCGCGCCGCTGCTGCTGGCGCTCCTGTTCATCCACTGACGAGAAAGCCCGTGATGACACCATCGAAGATCCTGCCCGCGCTGCCCCTGATGGTCGCCGGAACCATCGCCACCCCCGCGCTGGCCGCGTCGGTGACGATCACCATCCCCCAGATCAAGGTGGCCGAATACCACCGCCCCTATGTCGCCGGCTGGGTGGAGCCTGTCGCGGGCGGCAACGCGCGCACGATCTTCGTATGGTACGACGTCAAGAAGGCTGGCCGCGAGCCGGGCACCAAGTGGCTGGCAGACCTGCGCACCTGGTGGCGCAAGGGCGGAAGCGCGATGAAGATGCCTGCGGACGGCCTCACCGGCGCCACCCGCGCGCCCGGCAGCTATACCATCGCGATCCCCGCCAACCTTCCCGCCGGGCAATACGTCCTCAAGGTGGAAGCGGCGCGCGAGACCGGCGGACGCGAACTGGTTTCGGTCCCGTTCTCGGTCCCGGCCAAGGGCGGCTCCGCATCGGGCAAGACTGAACTGGGCACCATCACCATTCGCTGAGCTGGCACCATTCGCTGAGCGGGCACCGTTCGCTGACTTTCACGACCGTTTTCTTCCAAACAGGGGAATTGAAATGCGTTTCCGCACCATTCTGATCGCCGCCGCCGTATCTTCGGCGCTGGCAACGCCGGCCCTTGCGCATCGCATGTGGCTGCTGCCTTCGACCACCACGCTGGCTGGTACGAGCGAATATGTCACCGTCGACGCTGCCGTGTCGAACGACCTGTTCTACGCCGACCACGTCGCCCTGGACCCCGCGCAGGTTTCCGTCTGGGCGCCCGACGGCAGCGAAGGCAAAGTCGAGAACGCATCCAAGGGCCGGTATCGCGGTACGTTCGACGTTGCGATCAACAAGCCGGGCACCTGGAAGATCGGCATGAACCGCTCCTCCATCGGCGGCACCTTCAAGGTGGGTGCCGAGGAATGGCGCGTGGGCGGACGCGGCCGTCCCGCCGGCCCTCCGGGCGCCCCTGGTGCTGGTGGCCCGGGCGCAGGTGGTCCGGGCGGCCCAGGCGGAACGCCGCCGCGGATGGTCGCCACGGTTGCCGATATCCCGGCCAATGCGACCGACATCAAGCTGAGCGAATCGCTGACGTCCTACGCCGTTTACGTATCGTCGGATGCGCCGACCAAGGGCGTGCTGACGCCGACCGGCAAGGGCCTGGAGTTCGATCCGGTCACTCATCCCGACGCGCTCGTATCGGACGAGGAAGCCAGCTTCCGCTTCCTCGTCGACGGCAAACCTGCCGCCGGCGTGAAGGTCACGCTGATCCCGGGCGGCAAGAAGTACCGCGAGGCCGAAGACGGCCAGGAGCTGACCACCGGCGCCGACGGCGTGGTGCGCGTGAAGTGGCCGGTCGCCGGCATGTACTGGATGAGCGCCAGCGCCGAGGACAACAAGGCCAGCGACAAGCGCGCACAAACCCGCCGCATGTCATTCGGCAGTACGCTGGAAGTCGTGGCGCCCTGATCGCCTGACATCCCAAACCATGCGTTTCGCCGTCCCGCTCGAGATCGACCCGACCTGCTTCGCCACATGGCGGCAGGACAACCCGGTCGCCTCGATGGACGGCGAGACCATGGGCACCAGCTGGCGCCTCAAGCTCTCCGCTCCGGCAGACTTCGACCGCAGGGCACTGAAGGCCGCGATCGAAGCGCGGCTGGAAGCGATCCTCGCGCAGATGAGCCACTGGCGCGAGGACTCCGCGCTGGGCCGCTTCAACAGCGCGCCCGGCGGTACGTGGCACGCCCTGCCCGCCGACTTTGCGCTGGTGATGGACACCGCGCTGGATATCGCCGAACGCTCCGCCGGGACATTCGACCCGGCGATCGGCGCGCTCGTGGATATCTGGGGGCACGGTCCCGTCCAGACCACACGCCCACCTGATTGGGCCGAGATCGAACAGGCACTGGGCGTCTCAGGCTTCACCCGCCTCGCTCACGACCGCGAAGCGCGGCGGCTGCGCCAACCGGGCGGGCTGCGTCTCGACCTGTCCGGCATCGCCAAGGGCTTCGCGGTGGACGCGCTGGCCGGGCTCCTGCGTGACAGGGGCTTTCATCACGCCCTTGTCGAGATCGGCGGCGAACTGGCCGGGCTCGGGCTCAGGCCCGATGGCAACCCTTGGTGGGTGGATCTCGAAACGCCCGCAAACACCGTCACCCCCTTGCGCGTCGCCCTGCACCAGCTCACCGTGGCGACCTCGGGCGACTATGTGCGCGGGCGCCACACGATCGATCCACGCAGCGGCCAGCCGGTGGAACACGCCATGGCCGTCACGGTGATCCACCCCTCCGCCATGCTGGGAGACGCCTGGGCAACTGCCCTGAGCGTGCACACACAAGGCTCTCTTCAAGCCCTCGCCACGCGCGAGAAGCTTGCGGTGCGCGCGCTCATCCGCAGCGGCGAAACGATCTTCGAATGGATTAGCCCGGTCCTGCATTCGATGCTGGAACCTGAAGACGAACCGCGCGCCTGAATCCCGCCGATACCGCGTGAGCCTTCCGGCCCTTGATCGCGGTCATTGTCACACCCCGAATATTGGGCAAAAGAGACCGCATGGTTATCGAAATTCCCGAGCTTTTCGACGCATCCGAAGTGCGCGAAATCCGCAATGCCCTCGAAAGTGCGGACTGGTCCGATGGACGCGCCACCGCCGGTCACAGGGCCGCCCGCGTCAAGGAGAACGAGCAGCTCGCGCTCGACCATCCGCTGGGGCGGCAACTGGCCGACCGCGTCCTTGCCCGGCTCGCCCAGACACCGCTGTTCATTGCCGCCGCCCTGCCCGCGCGCGTGCTGCAACCGCGCTTCTCGCGCTATGACGGACGCGGCCACTACGGCAACCATGTCGACAATGCGATCTTCCCCATTCCCGGCACGGGCGACCACCTGCGTTCCGACGTGTCGAGCACCCTGTTCCTCAGCGACCCCGAGGACTACGACGGCGGCGAACTCGTGATCGAGGACATGTTCGGCACCCACACCGCCAAGCTGCCGGCCGGGCACCTGATCGTCTATCCCGGCTCCAGCCTGCACCGGGTGATGCCGGTGACGCGGGGCACGCGCTTCGTTTCGTTTTTCTGGGCACAGAGCTTCGTCGCCTCGCCCGAGAAGCGGCGGCTGATGTTCGAACTGGACGGCGCGATCCAGTCTGTCGCCGCCGACCATCCGGACCATGCCTCGGTTGACACTCTGACGCAGGTCTACCACAACCTCCTGCGCCAGTGGTCCGCCACGTGAGCGAAGGGCCGCTGCCGCCGCTGACCGCGATCCCCGCCAGCCTGCGCAGCCTGGCCGAATACGAGGCCCGCGCCCCGCAGCACATGACGGCTCAGGCCTGGCAGCACATCCGCGAAGGTGCAGGCCGCGAGGTCACCTTGCGCGAAAACCGCGCCGCCTTCGACCGCATCGGCCTGCTGCCACGCGCCATGGCCGAGCTGGACGGCGACACCCGGATCGACCTTTTCGGCCGCTCCCACGCCTCGCCCATCCTGCTTGCGCCGCTGGCCTACATGCGCCTTGCACACCCGGAAGGCGAACTGGCCGCCGTGCGGGCCGCAGCCGCGCTCGATGCCGGGATGGTGGTCAGCACGCTCGCCAGCGTATCGCTGGACGATATCGCCGGCGCCGGCCGCGCGCTTTCGCAGGAACTCGGCAGGCAGCCGGCTCCGCTATGGTTCCAGCTCTACCTCCAGTCGGAGCGCGAACACAGCCTGCAACTGCTGCGCCGCGCCGAAGACGCCGGCTACGAGGCTATCGTGCTGACCATCGACGCCGGGCTGAAGCCTGCGGGCATCACCCTGCCGCCGGGGGTGGACGCCGTGAACCTCGCCGGAATGCCGCGCCCGCGTCAAACCTCGGTCCCCGGTGGACGTATTCTCCTGGGCACGCCGCTTACAGACGCCGCACCCAAGTGGGCCGACCTCGCCTGGCTGCGCGCTGCCACGACCTTGCCGATCCTCGTCAAAGGCCTGGTGCTGGGGGGCGACGCCCGCCGAACCGTAGAGGAAGGCGCGGACGGCCTGATCGTTTCAAACCACGGCGGCCGCGTGCTGGACGGTCTGCCCAGCGCGCTGGACCTGCTTCCGGCAGTGGCCGAAGCGACGCAGGGGCAAGTGCCGCTGCTGCTCGACGGCGGCGTTCGGCAAGGCACGGACGTGGTCAAGGGGCTGGCGGTGGGCGCCAAGGCCGTGCTGGTGGGCCGACCCCAGATGCACGCGCTGGCGGTGGCGGGAATGCCTGGCCTCGCCCATATGATCCACCTGCTGCGAACCGAGCTGGAAGCGGCGATGGCACAGCTTGGCTGTCCCCGCGTGGACCTGCTACGCCCCGAGCGTCTGGTGACGCTGGGCGCCTAGCCGACCGGCAGCTTCACCGGCGTACCGGGCGCATCCCTGAGGCGCAGATAGAGCACCCCGTCCGCGGGCTTTGGCACCTTCAGCGCGGAACCGGTGTAACCCGGCGGCACTGCGGCGGCTTTCGCGAACCCGGCATCCGCGCCCACCGCATCTACAAGGAACAGCGAGCGCGCGGTAATCGTGCACTCCTCACCTTCGCAGACCACGTCCTCGATGCCCGGCAGGCGGACCAGCGTTGCCAATGGCTGCCAGTCACCCGCCGTAGCGCCGCCGCGCAGCAGGCGGAAGCGCAAGGGGCCGAAGGTTCCTGCGGGAATGTCCGTAGCCTTGAGCCGGGCCACCAGCACCTCGGGGCTTTCCAGCGCCAGGCCCTTGCCCGCACTCAGCCGCACGACGCTTTCGCCCTCGGCTGCCGCAATCTCCACCGTGTCGAGCGGGCCCAGCTTCATGCCGCCCCCGGCCTTGACCGAGAACACCAGTTCGCCGGTATCTGGCAGCAGATCTCCTGCTGCGCCGAGGTCCAGGTTGCGTGCCCCCTTGGCAACGGCTGCGGGGTTGACGGTGCGGTTCAGCAGGGCAACCTGCGGGCGCGGCGGGGCGACGCGTACCTGCATCGGCAAACTGCGCCCATCCTCCAGCCTGACGACGGCCTTGGCGGTGTCGCCCTGATCGGGTGCATGTCCCGTGCCCTGCGCCGTCAGCCGCAGCCGGTCGACCGCGCCTTCACGGGTCAGCTTATCGGGCCGAAACTCGACATCGCCCACCATGATCGTGCGCACCTGATCGAGGCGCTGCCCGGTCAGGCTGGCATGGGTGTCCCCCGCATGTAATTCGAGCGCATCCAGCCGGCTTGCCTCGGCGCGGGCCCTGAGAGTGACGGCCACCGGGTCCTTCGCGCCCTGATACCGCAGTTCGATGCGCATATCGCCCGGACGCGCACCTTCCAGCGGCACCGTGACGGCCAGGCGATTGTCCTGCAAGGTCCGCCACTTGAGCGGCCTGGCGGCACCATTCCCCTGCCGCAGCGTAACTTCCTCGACGCAGGACGGGGCGCTGCCTTCAAGCTGCACGTCGTTGTCGCGGCCGACGATCAGGCCGTCAGCGGCGTCCTGGCCCTGGCCCGCCACTTTCCAGGCGCTGCCATCGGGCCGCTGGAGGACGAAGTCCGGCCCCTCGAACGCGGCGAAACCCCATAGCCCGTGCAGGTGCGCCCGCACGGTGCCGGTGAAGGCGGCAGGCAGGCTTTCGGCGGCCAGCATATAGCCGCCCTTGTCCGCACGCGGCGTCGCGGCCACTTCCAGCACCTGCCCGGATGCCGAAGTCAGGCGAACCTGCACGGCGTGGGCAAGCTGGGTCGAAAACACCAGCGGCGCGCCCTCCACCGGCAGCACGGCGCCTGCCTGCGCGGCGCAGACCGGCCCCTTGGCGGTGCTGCGCAGCTGGGGAGGAATGTCCGCTTCGATCGCAGGGAGCGCGGTGACCATGACCGACTTCGGCTTCTGAAACGAAGGCGCGGCATTGAGCAGCAGCGACATCGTATCGTCGTTACGCACGCTCAACGTCGGCAAGTAGTTGAACGAAGGGTTGTTGAATGCGCCGAAGATGCGCGCGATATCGCGGGCGACGCCGATATAGGCACTGTAATACCCCGCCCCGCCTTCCCGCGTGGCGCTTAGCTGCAGGGCAAGGTCGGTCGGCGTGCCGGTGAGCGTATCGGCGATCGAACTGGAATGAACGTCGCTCAGCACAAGCGATTCGCGGTTCTGCACCAGACACGAAGCCTGCTGTTCGATCACCTTGGACAGGCAATCCGCCTGCAGTTTAACCGACAGGCTGCTGGCCAGCGTCGGCGCCACGGTGCGCAGGTATTCCGGCCCGTTATCGTCCTGCGCCCGGATCGCGGCCATGAACGCGATCAAGCGCGAATGGTCGAGGCTGGCCTGGTTGAGGTCTTGGCTGGCGCGCACGAATTCGCCGGGCTTGCCGCGCACCGCATCGACCAGCACGCCTTCCGCGCCGCCGGTTTCCGGCACCAGCAGGAGCACCAGCTGGCGCGCGCCCTTGGGCACGGTCAGGGTTAGCGCCTTGTCCTTTTCCTTGGACTTCCAGGTGCGGGCAACGTCGATCCAGTCCTTGGGCGGCGGATTGGTGGCGCCGCGCAGGAAGGCGGAAACCAGCACGAAATTCGCGCCCTGATCCTCGGAGAATGCCCCGTGGACGACCACCTTGTCACCCGCTGCAAGGCTGGGGACCTTGGCGATAGGCAGGGTCTTTTCCCCGCGCGTAACCTCTATCCGCAAATCCGGACCCGTCAGCTCGAACGGCGCCGGATCGGCAGCAGCGGTGATCGGGAGCGCGCACGTTGCAGCGGCCAGCAAGGATGGCAGCAGGGGCCGAAAGGCCGGGCGGTTCGTCAAATCGTTCGGCAAGGAGCGAAAATTCCCGTCGTTTGTCCTGACATTGCGCCCCCGCAGCCCCCCTTAGCCGCATCCACCGGCGGCGTACATGCCCATCGTAATCCGGCAATCGGCCCGGATGTTCCCGGAAAAATGCTGTGCGCCCGCACCCGGCACGCCCGCTCTCGAAACAAACTGGCGACAATTATTACAATTCTTCGTGTTGCGAATCATTCGCAATTATTCTAAAAAGGCAATCAAGGAACAGGGGATGAGGACCAAGGAGATCACGCGTCATGGCGCAGCGACAGTCCCTATCATCGATCGCCGTTCCATGCTCCGGGAGGACGTCATGATGATGCATTCCGCCATCACCCGCGCCGCCGCTGCTACCCGCAGGCAGATCAATCCATCTACGCTCGTGACCTCGGTCGCCCGCCGCTGGCGCTCTGCGCGCGATCTCGGGCTCCCGGCGCAGGCGCGGCTTTACGCCCTGCTCTCGCCGCGTAACTGGGAGATGATGACCCCTGCCTTCGACAGCCTCATGGCTTTGTGCGAAAGCGCGCTCAGCCGCCCCTTCGCCACCGGAACCGGCCGAAACCTCACCCGCGACGAGACGATGCTGATCGGCCTGCTCGACGGTTCGGTTCCGCAGGGAGATTGCATCGATTGCCCGGCCGGAACCGCGCGCGCACTCGACAGTGCGATACGCTCGACCCGGATCATGATGGTACTGGTGATGAGCGGCCCGGTGGGGACGCAGCCCTGACCGGCCCGGTGCGGACTCAGGCCGTCGCCGCTTCCCGAACAGGAAGAGCAACGTCCTGAGCCTCCGGGATCACGCCTTCAAGCGCCAGACGGCAGTGCCGGTCCCAGCAGAAATTCTGAACGGCAAAAGCCCGCGCGTTCTCGCCCAGCTTGCGGCGATAGACGGGATCGCGGGCAAGAAGCGCCACAGCCGCGCGGATTTCCGCTGGAGCACGGCCATCGACGACCAATCCGTCGACACCGTCGCGGACCAGTTCGGCCGGCCCGCCCTCGCGCCCGACGATGCAGGGAATGCCCTGCGCCATCGCATCCGCCACGCTGAGACCGAAGCCTTCCATTTCGGCGCCGCCCTCCAGCGCGATCTGCGGGTGAAGGAAGATGTCGGCGCTGCGGTAGCGCTGCGCGAGTTCCTCATCGCTGACGTAGCCGGTCATCGCAAGACCGCCGAGCCCGGCTATCACGGCACCGTCCGCAACGGCCTCGCGCACGGCCGGTTCGTCCTCGCCCCGGCCGATCACGGCATAGTCGATGGCGATGCCCCCGGCGCGGCAATCCGACACCGCACGCACGGCAGCAGCGACGTTCTTGCGCGCCACCAGGCGGCATACGGTAATGATATGAACTGCGGCATTGCCGGTATCGGCGCGCGGCGGCGGAACCACCACGCCGTTCCATGCGGCCACGCAGCGACCGGCCAGCATGGGCAGACGTGAAAGCGTCAGGGCCCGCGTCGCATCGCTGACCGCCACCACCCGCGCTGCACGCGAAAGAACCGTGCGCATCAGGCGGAAAGCCACGCCGCCGGGCCGTCCCACCTCGCGGCCGTGGACGGTCACGATCAGCGGACGGGGAAACGGCAATGCCGGGATCGCCGCGCGCCAGGTGCAGGCATGGATCGCACCGGGCCGCTCACCACCCGCCCATGCCCGCGCCATGGCAATGGCCAGCCGTGCATAGACGCGCAGCTGCGAAGCGGGCCCGACGTCGATCAGGGTGACATGCCCGTCGGCCACGCGGCGCGGCCCTGCCGAGGATTTGGCGAAGACGGTGACCTCGCGGCCCGCCCGCGCGTAACCCTGCGCCACTTGCGCAACGTACGTCTGCACGCCGCCCTCGTCCGGCCCATGAACCCGCGCAACGACCCAGATGCGAGAACGGGGCTCAATCATAAGCGAAGACATCGCGGCTGGAGCGTCCCGGTTCCGGCAGGCGTTCGCCGCTCCGCGCGGCCTGACGCCGGGTGAGGAAATCCCCCACCGCCGCAGCCGCGCGCGCCGAGGAACGTCCCGCCTCGCGGTCGAAGGTTTCGGCCACCCCCTGGCGCTGGGCAGGGGCGTAGACATCGTGATCGGCGATGGCAGTCGCCACCTTGTCGACGATCCCATTGCTGCTGCGGTGGACCGGGCCATACTGCCAGTGGCGGTAGTTGGGGTTGCCCTCCCATTGCGCATCGTGGGCATCGAGGAACAGGCAGGGGCGCGGGCGCACCACGAATTCGTAGACCTGGCTGCTGACATCGCCAAGGTAGACCGAGGCCGCACGGGTATAGCGCATGTCCACGCTTGCCGGGCTGCCCAGATCGATGTGAATGTTCGGCAGACTGCCATATTCGGCAAGATGCCGCTCCACCCGCGCTCGGCGGCGGCGGTTGTCGTACAGGCGGATATGGGGCGCCACGATCAGGTTGAAGCGGTCATCCCGGGCGAACTGGCGGATCACGTCGAGCCCCATTTCCGGCCACGACGAGAGCCGTTTCGAGAAATGCGGGTTGTAAAGCACGATCGGCCGTTCTTCGGGAAACAGCCGGTCGGGCAGGCGGCGTTCTGTCAGGTCGAACTTGCTGTAACCGACGATCGCGTAATGCCCTTCGCGGATCAGGCGCTTTTCCAGCATGCGCCGCCGCTGTTTCTCGCCCGCCAGCAGCACGAAATCGAACTGGCGAATGCGGCGGTCATAGCCGACCGCGCGATCGCCGGCGCCGTGGCAGGTGTGGATGAACGCCGTGCGGTGCAGGCCCGCAAAGCGCAGCAGCAGCGAAGTCCGTTCAGGCACCACGATCGCATCGTAGCCCGACAGCAGCGACCGCGCTGCCGCCAAAGCCGGCAACTTGGGCGGCGTGGCGCCTCCGGTCAGACTGGTGATCGCCGACAGCAACGGACTGCCCACGCGCAGGATATCGAGGTTTCCGGCCCCGTGGCGCGCGGCGATATCCTTTGCCAGCGCGACGTGATCCTCCGTCATCGCGACGATATCGACTGCGAAACGCGGATCGCGCGACATCTCGAGAGCCAGCGGCATGGCGTGAAAAACGTGGTGCAACTGCGCGTTGAAAAAGAAGCAGACCTTTTGCGGCGCTGCCGGACCGGCGCGAAGCTCGATCGATCGGTGGAGCATGGCCTTCTCCGTTCCTAGCCTTGATGTATTGCGGCTATTCCCGTCCCGTTGCCTGCGAATTTCAGCGTATCTCAGCCTCCCCGGGCCAGTGCAACAATCGCGCGCCGGCCTGCCCTGCATGCCGGGTAAGCGGGATCGGCGCGGCGAAAGTTGAAGGTGCCGGGGCAGTTCAGCCCGGCAGTGCCCGAGGCGTTATCCCTTGGGCACCGGGGGCACCGGGCCGATTTCCTCGACCTGCCCGTGGATGATCGGCAGCCGCACCGTGAACGTGCTGCCCTTGCCCTGCCCCTCGCTGGCGACGGAGATGCTGCCGCCGTGCAGCAAGACCAGCCGCCGCACCAGCGCAAGGCCGATGCCAAGGCCGCCCTGGGCATGGGCGCGGTGGTTTTCGACCTGGGTGAATATCTCGAAGATGCGCGCCTGCATGTCTGCCGGGATGCCCACACCGTTGTCCGAGACGCGGATTTCCACCCCGGCCTCGTCCGCCGATGCGAACAGACGGATCTCCCCGCCTGCGGGCGTATACTTGGCGGCGTTGTTCAGCAGGTTGGCGACGACCTGCGCCAGCCGGGTATAATCGGCCTCAAGCCATACCGGCGCCTCGGGCATTTCCATCGTCAGGCCGTGCCCGGCAGCGTCGATGTTGTGCCTGCTGCCCTCAACCGCCGAGAGCAGGACATCCTTCAACGCGAACCGCCCGGTCTTCAGCGAAACCTTGCCCTCGCTGATCCGCGACACATCGAGCAGATCCTCGACCAGACGGGCGAGGTGAAACAGCATACGCTCCATCTGGCCGCGTATCATTTCGGCCTGTTCCGGCGCGCGCTGGCGGTTCAGCAGGTCCAGCCCGCTCATCAGCGCGGCAACGGGATTGCGCAGTTCGTGGGCCAGGACCGCAAGGAACTGGTCCTTGGCGCGGTCCGCCTCGCGCAGCGCCGCTGCCGAAACCGCCAGTTCGTCACGCTGGGCGGCGATCTGACGGCGCTGGCAATAGAGGTCGATGAATACGCTCGCCTTGCTGCGCAGCACATGCGGTTCGATCGGCTTGGCGATGAAATCCACCGCCCCCGCCTCGTACCCGCGAAACTGGCGCTGTCTGTCGGAACTGCCTGCGGTCACGAAGATGATGGGGACGTGCCGCGTGCGTTCGGAGCCGCGCATGATCTCGGCCAGTTCGAAGCCGTCCATACCCGGCATCTGCACGTCAAGCAGCGCCAGCGCGACGTCGTTCTGCAGCAGCAGTTCCAGCGCTTCCTCGCCCGACTGCGCCTTGAGCAGGACAAGGTCATCGCGCTGCAGCAGGCCTTCCAGCGCAAGCAGGTTGGCGGAAAGGTCGTCTACCAGCAGGACCGGTACGGGTGCGTTCGCCGCCATCACCGCGTCCCCGCCGCCAGCAACGCCGCGACGATCCCGTCGAGCGACAGCCTGCGCGCCGCGCGGCACGCTTTCAGCGCCGCCTCGGGCATCGCGCGCGCATAAGCACTCGCCGGATCCTGCACGAGCGTCACCCCTCCCGCTTGCGCCACAGCGGCGAGACCTTGTGCCCCGTCCTCATTGGCTCCCGTCAGCACGACACCGACAAGAGCCGGACCATAGGCGTCCGCAGCGCTTTCGAACAAGACGTCGATGGAAGGGCGCGAGAAGAAAACCTGCTCATCGCGCGAAAGCGAGATCGTCCCGCCAGTTTCTACCAGCATGTGATAATCGGGCGGCGCGAATGTCACGGTGCCGGGAAGGATAGGTTCCTTGTCCTCACCTTCGGCCACCGGCAGACGGCACTTGGCCGCGAACAGCGCCGTCAGTTCGCTGCGCCGGCCCGGAGGGACGTGGACGACGATCAGCACCGGCAGCGCATAATCTTGCGGCAAAGCGGGCAGGATGTGGAGCAGCGCCTGGATCGCCCCGGCCGAGGCGCCGATCACGATTGCATCCGGCGTGCCGCGCCCGCTTTTGCTCCGTTCGCTCAAGCCTTGCGCCTCTGGTAGATCTTTTCCTCACGCACGAATTCCGAGAACGCGTCGACATGCTCGGAAAAGCGCAAGGTTTCCTTCGAGCCGAGGCCGAGGAACCCGCCCCGCCCCAGCGAATCGCGGAACAGGCCGACAGCGCGGTCCTGCAGATCGCGATCGAAATAGATCATGACGTTGCGGCACGAGATCAGCTGCATCTCGGAAAAGACCGCATCGGTGACCAGGCTGTGATCGGAAAAGACCACCCGCTCGCGCAGCGACTTGTCGAACACCGCGCCGCCGTAGCCGGTGCTGTAATAGTCCGAAAGCGATGCCTTGCCGCCCGACAGCCGGTAGTTTTCGGTGAAGGCCTTCATCCGGTCCAGCGGGTAGATGCCGCGCGATGCGGCCTCCAGCGCGTCCTGGTTGATGTCGGTGGCATAGAACAGCGTGCGGTCCTCAAGACCTTCCTCGCGGAAAAGGATCGCCAGCGAGTGAAGTTCCTCGCCCGCGCTGCAACCCGCGATCCAGACCTTGAGCGAGGGGTAGGTCTTGAGATGCGGCACCACTTTCTCGCGGATCGCCTTGAAGTACGTCGGATCGCGGAAGAAATCGCTGACCTGCACGGTCAGGAAACGCAGCACCCCTGCGGCGGCGGCCGGATCGTGGAGCAGCTTGTCCTGAAGCGCGGAGTATGTCGCCACGCCCTGCCGATCGCGCGCCTGCCGCAGCCGGCGCTTGATCGAAGCCTGCGCGTAATTGCGGAAGTCGTAGTGATAACGCCGATAGAGCGCCTCCAGCAGGAGGCGGATCTCGATGTCCTCGATCTTCTCGTCTTCCATGGTGCCCGCAGCCTTAGCGCGGCATCCAGACGCGGACCAGCGAGAGCAGCTTGTCCACGTCCAGAGGCTTGGCCATGTAGTCGTTCGCACCGGCTTCGATGCAGCGTTCCTGATCGTCGGGCATGGCCTTGGCGGTCAAAGCGATGACCGGCAGCCTGGTCCAGCGCGGGTCCTGCCGGATCGCGCGGGTAGCGGTCAACCCATCCATCACCGGCATCATCACGTCCATCAGCACAAGGTCGATCCGCCGCGCCTCATCGCCCGATGCGCTTTCGAGCGCGTCGAGTGCTTCCTGCCCGTTGCGCGCGATTTCGATCACCGCGCCCTGCGGTTCGAGGATGTTGGTGAGCGAGAAGACGTTGCGCACGTCATCCTCCACCACAAGGATGCGGCGACCTTCCAGGATTGCATCGCGGTTGCGCGCGGCGCGGATCATCGTCTGCTGTTCGGGCGGCAGTTCGGTGACGACCTGGTGCAGGAACAGCGAGACCTCGTCGAGCAGGCGCTCGGGAGAACGCGCGCCCTTGATGATGATCGAATCCGAATAACGGCGCAGGCGCTGCTCGTCCTCGGCGGTAAGGTCGTGGCCGGTGTAGACGATCACCGGCGGGAACGAATAGGCGTTCTCCTTGGAAAGCGTCTCCAGCAGCGAGAAGCCGCTGGCATCCGGCAGGTTGAGATCGAGCACCATGCAATCGAACGTCTGCGTCTTGAGCGCCTCGAGGCACTCGGCGGCCGTGGCCACGCCGACCGTCTCGACCTCGCCGGTGGCCAGCAGCCTGCCCACCGCGTCGCGCTGGACGTCGTCGTCCTCGACGATCAGCACACGCCGCGCGTCCGACGCCAGCTTGGCGGCCAGCGCATCCAGCACACTGGCCAGTTCCTCGCGCTTCACCGGCTTGATGAGGTAGCCGATCGCGCCGAGTGACAGCGCGGTCTGGGTATGATCGCTGCCCGAGACGACGTGGACCGGAATGTGCCGCGTCTCGACGTCGCGCTTGAGGCGGTCGAGCAGGGCAAGGCCGGACTGGTCGGGCAGGCCCACGTCCAGCACCACGGCATGCGGCTTGAAGGTGCGGGCAAGATGCAGCGCTTCCTCGGCGGTGCCGGTGACGAGACACTGGAAGCCCATCTCGCGCGATATGTCGCGAACGATGCCGGCGAAGGAAGCATCGTCCTCCACCACCAGCAGCACGCGCTGGGTGGAGGTGAGCCCGTCGCGGTCGTCTTCCACCTGCCGCTGCAAGGGCGCGGGGCGCGCCTTGGCGACCGGCGCGGCGGAGGCCGCCATCGGTGCGGGCAGGCTTGCGGCCACAGGCTCCACGCGCGCCGCCACTTCGCCGGGGTCATAGGCGACCGGCAACGAGAGGGTGAAGCGGCTGCCTTGCCCGGCCACGCTGGTAAGCGATATCGAACCGCCGAGCAGGCGCGCCAGTTCGCGCGAGATCGAAAGGCCAAGGCCGGTGCCGCCATATTTACGGCTGACGGTTCCGTCCGCCTGGCGAAACGCCTCGAAGATGGCCTGCTGCTGCTCCTCGGGAATGCCGATGCCGGTATCGACGACGGAAATCAGGATGCGCTCATCGCCGTCCGGCTCCACTTCCAGACGGACGCTGCCCGCCTCGGTGAACTTGAACGCGTTCGACAGCAGGTTCTTGAGGATCTGCTCGATACGCTGGCGATCGGTCTCGATCATGCTGGCCGCGCCGGGCGCGACGGCGATCTCGAAGGCCAGCTTGCGGTTCATGGCAATGGGCTGGAAAACCTGCCGCAGATCGCCTGCCAGACGTTCGACCAGCACCGATTCCGGCCTGATCTGGAGGTGCCCCGCCTCGATCTTCGACAAGTCGAGAATGTCGTTGATGAGCGCCAGAAGATCGTTGCCGGCGGACTCGATGGTACGCGCATACTGCACCTGCTCGCCGGTCAGGTTCTCGCCCCGGTTGTCGCCGAGCAGCTTGGAGAGGATCAGCAGCGAATTGAGCGGTGTGCGCAGTTCGTGGCTCATGTTGGCGAGGAAGTCGGACTTGTAGCGGCTGGCCTGCTCCAGCTCGCGCGCCTTGAGTTCGACGGCCGAATTGGAGCGGGCCAGATCGTCGCGCTGCGATTCCAGAAGCTGCGCCTGTTCCTCCAGCTGCGAATTGGTCTGCTCCAGCTCGACCTGCTGCTGTTCGAGGTTCGCGGCCGATTCCTTGAGCGCGCGGCCCTGCTCTTCCAGCTCCTCGTTGGAGACGCGCAGTTCCTCGCTCTGGACCTGCAGTTCCTCGGTATGGTGTTGCAACTGCGCGCGGTAGCGGGCCGAACGCAGGCCCACGCCCACCGCCCCCGAAATCTCGGACAGGAACGCCAGGATCTGATCGTCCACGGGTTGCAGGAAACCCAGCTCGATCACGCCCTGCACCGTCTTGTCGGCAAAGACCGGGGCGATCAGCAGATGGCGCGGCTTGTCGCTGCCGAAAGTGGAGCCGATGGTCAGGTAGCCGTCGGGAATGTCAGCCAGCAGCACCGGCTCGCCGTCCGCCGCGACCTGTCCCAGCAGGCCTTGACGCAGTGAAAAACGTTCCACCAGCTTCGCGTCGGCCGGTACGCCGTAGGAGGCGACGCGGCGGTAATGCCCGCCCTCGGCGGCGAAGAGTGCGCCGGCCTGGGCACCTGTGAAACGCACGAGGAACGCCAGCACGCTATCGCCCAGCTGCTCGCTGTTCTGGTCTCCCAGCATGACGGCGCCAAGATCGACCTGGCCGGCCTGGAGCCACTGCTGCCGATCGGCGGCAAGCGCGGCACGGCGGATAAGCAGGCCGATCGCCAGCGTCAGGACGATACCCAATGCGCAGGAAAGCACGCCGCTGACCCAGGCGGAGCGATAGGCCTGCGCCATCTCGGCCTGCCGGTCCAGCCGCAGCCGCGCTTCTTCCTGATGCATGGTTTCGAGCTGCGCGCGCACTTCGTCCATCTCGATCTTGCCGCGATCGGTCTCGACGATGGCAAGCGCGGCACCGATGCCGACATTCTTGCGCACCTCGACGGTTTCCTTCAGCTCCGCCAGCTTGCCGTCGATATGGCGGCGCAGGGGCTCAAGCCGGGCCTGCTGCTGCGAATTGTCGCGCGTCAGAGTAGCGATGGCCTCGAAACGCTGGTCGACGTCGTCCACCGCACGGCTGTAGGGCGCGAGGTAGCTGTCCTTGCCGGTGAGCAGGTAACCGCGCTGGCCGGTTTCGGCGTCCTGCAAGGAGGACATCAGCGCGTTCACCGCCACGATCACCTCGTGCGAATGGGCGATCTTCTGCGCATCGTCGCGCAGCACGCGGACGTTGAAATACGCAACCGTCCCGCTGACGAGGAAGAACAGCACCGCCACTACAAGGCCGAATGCGGAGCGGGGATCGAGGCCGCGTTTCGAAGGGGAGCCAGCGCGATGGGACGTAACTTGCATTTACCTGCCAGAATGGGATCACTGTAAGGGTCCCGCTTGCGGTGATTCCGAGGCAAGATCAAGGTAATCCGACGTTCGCGCCTGGGCTGCCCCCTGCCGCCGCAGCCCCCTACCTACGCTGACGGCGGGGCCGCAGGGCATCGCGCATCGCGAAGCTGGAACTGATCCGCGTCACCCCCGGCAGGCGCGAAAGGACTTCGCCGTGGATCGCCTCGTAAGCGGCCACGCTTTCCGTGCGCAGGCGTAGCCAGTAATCGACATCGCCGGTCATCAGGAAACATTCACGAACTTCCGGGCATTGACGCACCGCATGTTCGAAGCGCGAAAGATAATCGTCGGTCTGCCGGTCGAGCGTGACCTGGACGAGGATGTCGACGCCGCGCTCGTCATCCTCGTGGGGGCCGGTAATCACGGTGTAGCCCCGGATCACGCCGCGATCCTCGAGGATCTTGATCCGGCGCAGGCACGCCGAGGGAGACAGGCCCACTTCCTGCGCTATCTCGGAATTCGGACGCCGCCCGTCGACGCGCAGCAGGCGCAGGATCGCGCGATCGATGTTGTCGGGAGTCCATGACATGGTATTGCACACGCTTCGCATGAAGTTGCAGAATTCCGCATCTTGTAGCGGATCATGCTGCTGTCTGGCAGAAAATTCGGTGGAACATGCGATATGATCATCCATCCGGCCAGCGCCGGGAAAACAACGCGGGGGCTTTCGTGACGGCCGGTGCAGTCCTGACCATCGATTTCGAGGCTCTGGCCGCGAATTACCGCCTGCTCTGCCGGAAGGTCGCACCTGCGCAGGTTGCCGGCGTGGTCAAGGCGGACGGCTATGGCCTGGGCGCCGCCAAGGTCGCCCGCACCCTGATCGGCGCAGGCTGCCGCCACCTCTTCGTGGCGCTGCTGGGCGAAGCGCAGGTCCTGAAACCCGATCTGCCCGGTGACATTCCGCTTTATGTCCTCAACGGCCTGATGCCCGGCGCCGAGGCCCAGTGCCTGGCGATCGGGGCGATCCCGGTGCTCAATTCGCTCGACCAGATAGAGCGCTGGGCCACGCTGGCCGCAGCGCAGGGACGGAAACTGCCGGGCGTGCTGCAGGTCGATACCGGCATGTCGCGCATGGGCATGCCGGCGGATGAGATCGACGCACTGCTGGCCGCCCCCGGCCTCCTCGAACACATCGACCTGCGCCTCATCATGAGCCACCTTGCCTGCGCGGACGAACCTGCCGACAGCGCCAACGCCGCGCAGGCAAGCCGCTTCGAGGCGATCACCGCGCGGTTCCCAGGGGTGCCGCGCGCGCTGGACAACAGCGGCGGCGCGTTCCTCGCCCGCGGTCATTTCGACATCGTGCGCGCCGGCATCGCGATGTACGGCGGTGCACCCTCGGACGGGGCGAACCCGATGCAGGCCGTCGTTGCCCTCGAAGCTCGCATTGCCCAGTTGCGCACGATCCCGGCAGGCACCGGCGTCGGTTACGGCCTGACCCATCATGTCACCCGCGAAAGCCGTATCGCCACGATTCCGGTGGGCTATGCCGATGGCTGGCCGCGCTGCCTGGGCAACCGGGGGAGCGGTTTCATCGCCGGCATCCGCGTGCCGGTGGTCGGCCGGGTGTCGATGGACAGTATCACCCTGGACGTGACCGAGGTTCCCGCCGAGCACCTCTATCCCGGCGCGCCGGTGGAACTGATCGGCCCGCATCAGACCCTTGACGCCGTGGCGGCGGATGCAGGCACGATCTCCTACGAAATCCTCACCCAGCTCAGCCGCCGGTACGAACGGGTCCACCTGCCCGCCCTCGCCGCCGAGCACGACACCAGGCACGACCGGAGCAGCGCAGCATGAAGATAGCGATTCTCGGCAGCGGCGTCATCGGGGTGACCTCGGCGTGGTATCTGGCACAGGCGGGGCACGAGGTCGTCGTGGTCGACCGTCAGAGCGGGCCGGCGCTGGAAACCAGCTTCGCCAATGCGGGCGAGATTTCGCCCGGATACGCCTCCCCTTGGGCAGCGCCGGGCATTCCCATGAAGGCCGTGCGCTGGCTGATGATGCGTCACGCCCCGCTGATCCTGCGCCCCCATGCCGACATGGCGATGCTGCGCTGGCTGACAGCGATGCTGGGCAACTGCAATGCCCGCGATTACGCGATCAACAAGAGCCGCATGGTGCGCCTTGCCGAATTCAGCCGCGACCGTCTGATCGAGCTGCGCGGCGCAACCGGCATCAGTTACGACGAGCGTAGCCAGGGCACTCTCCAGCTGTTTCGCGAGCAGAAACAGCTCGACGGCGTGGGCAAGGATATCGCCGTGCTCAAGGCCGACGGCGTGCCGTTCGAGGTTCTCGACCCCGCCGGATGCGTGGCCGCCGAGCCCGGCCTCGCCCATAGCGAAGCGGCGCTGGTAGGCGGTCTGCGCCTGCCGCACGACGAGACCGGCGACTGCTTCAAGTTCACCAATGCCCTTGCACAAATGGCGGCGGCGCAGGGCGTGCGCTTCCTGAACAACACCGCGATCACCCGTCTTGCGGCCGAAGGCGGGCACATCACCCATGTCGAGATCGCCCATCCCGAAACCGGCGCGAGCAACCTTGTCGCCGATGCCTATCTGGTGGCGATGGGCAGCTATTCGCCGCAGCTGGTGGCGCCGCTGGGCATTCGCCTGCCGGTCTACCCCGTAAAGGGCTATTCGATCACCGTGCCCATCGTGGACGCGGCGCGCGCGCCTGTCTCCACCCTGCTGGACGAAAGCTACAAGGTGGCGATCACCCGGTTGGGGGACCGTATCCGTGTTGGCGGCATGGCCGAGATTTCAGGCTTCACCAAGGACTTGCCGCCCGCCCGCCGGGCAACGCTGGAGCATTCGGCAGGCTCGCTGTTCCCCGGCGCGGGCGACATGGCAGCCGCATCGTTCTGGTGCGGACTGCGGCCGATGACGCCCGACAGCACGCCGGTGATCGGGGCCACCAAGGTCTCCAACCTGTTCCTCAACACCGGCCACGGCACGCTGGGCTGGACGATGGCCTGCGGATCGGCCCACGTCATCGCCGATATCATCGCCGGGCGCGCCCCCGCGATCGAGACGGCGGACCTTGCGATCAGCCGCTACCGTAACGCCGCCTAAACGCACCTAGCCAGACACGGCGACCACGCAAAAAGGACCGACAATGACCATCACCCGCATCGACCAGGGCGCCCGCATGAGCGAGGCCGTGATCCACGGCGACACTATTTACCTGGCTGGTCAGGTGGGCGAAGAAGGCGCCAGCGTAACCGAGCAGACGAAGACCACCCTCGCCGAAATCGAGGCGCTGCTGGAGAAGACCGGCAGCAGCAAGGACCACCTGCTGATGGCCACGATCTGGCTGGCCGACATTGCCGACTTCGAGGAAATGAACGCCGTGTGGGATGCCTGGATCGCCGGCCACCCCGCCCCGGCCCGCGCCACCAGCGAAGGCAAGCTGGCCGCGCCCGGCTACAAGGTCGAGATCATCGTCACCGCCGCCAGGGCATGATGCGGAGCGCGCGCGGGGCCTGCCCGGGCCGCGTGCGCCTTACCTGTAGACGCTGACTTTGACATTTATAACCATATAGGTTATATGCTGCAGCGTGACGGGTCGGGGGTGTGTAGCTGACACTCCATGTTCCCGGCGCGGCCGGCGTCCGGTGCGGACCGGACAAGCCGCAAATCAGGGATGCGTGGATGAACTTGAGGGTGTGCCCTCAGGGAAGAGGGCAAGAGTGCGAACCCGCCCCCTCACCCCCATGCACCGCAGGGTCGAGCTGGAAGTCCCACGAGGTCACGCCCCTTACCAGCCGTTCGCAGACAAAAGGCAGGGCCCAGCACTAGTCGCCTGATGCTGGCGACCAAACCCAGCGCCGGCCGCAGCCCGTCCGCTGAATTT
>Ga0308165_1001245_pt1 | contig 37066 bp, 35 predicted proteins | sample PhyWR2_FD_201032 | JGI IMG/M metagenome (GOLD analysis project Ga0308165, IMG submission 201032) | Phyllosphere microbial communities from UC Gill Tract Community Farm, Albany, California, United States - DLSLW.R2 | ecosystem: Host-associated > Plants > Phyllosphere > Unclassified | place: USA...
TGTCTGCTTCGAAGAGCTCGACGGAATCGTCGACTCATGGATCACGCACAACGAACCATGGTGTGCCGGCTTCTTGAGCTATCACCTCGGACAACACGCACCGGGACATACGGATATGAACGAAGCTGTCCGTGCCGTCCACCACATGCTGTTGTCACACGGAAAAGCCGTCGAGATGCTAAAAGGAGAGTTCAACTCAGCGACGCCGATCGGCATCACGCTGAACTTGGCACCGAAGTACGCGAAAACGGATTCTGTCAACGATCAGATCGCGATGAACAATGCCGACGGCTATGCGAATCGTTGGTTCCTTGATCCGATCTTTAAAGGACAGTACCCGGTCGACATGATGAACCTGTTCTCGAAATACGTCCATACGTACGATTTCATTCACGCGGGAGATCTCGCGACGATTTCGACTCCATGTGACTTCTTCGGGATCAACTTCTATAGCCGGAACTTAGTGGAGTTCAGTGCCGCAAATGACTTCTTACACAAAGACGCGTACTCGGATTATGACAAAACCGGCATGGGCTGGGATATCGCCCCAAGCGAATTCAAAGACCTGATCCGTCGCCTGCGTGCCGAGTACACCGATTTGCCGATCTACATCACGGAAAACGGTGCTGCGTTCGACGATCAGCTCGTCGACGGAAAAGTGCACGATCAAAACCGGATCGATTACGTCGCGCAACATTTGCAAGCCGTGTCGGATCTGAATGACGAAGGCATGAACATCGCCGGTTATTATCTCTGGTCGCTGCTCGACAACTTCGAGTGGAGTTTCGGCTATGACAAACGATTCGGGATCATCTATGTTGATTTCGATACACAGGAACGAATCTGGAAAGACAGCGCGCATTGGTATGCGAATGTCATCCAGACGCATAAGGCAGCACTTCCGCAAGAAGCGTAACGTCGTCGAACAGGCAAGATCGAATTGATCGTCTTGCCTGTTTTTTTATTCAAAAGGAGGAATTACAGATGAAGAAGTGGCTCGCAGTTGCCCTCGGAACCGGACTCGTCCTGTCCTACGCCGGGACCGGTCATGCCGAGAAAGCAGACAAAAAAGACAAGACGAAATGGAAAATGGTCTGGTCGGATGAATTTACGAAACAACAGCTCGACCGGACGAAGTGGACCTACGACACCGGGAACTGGATCGTTGATCAAAATGGAAGCGCTATCAGTCCAGGGTGGGGAAATAACGAAAAACAATATTACACGGACAAAACCGATAATTCCTTTATCCGGGACGGCAAACTCGTCATCCGGGCCCAGGAAGAAAAAACAACGGATGCGCTCGGAACGTACGACTATACATCAGCTAAATTAAAGACTAAAGGTTTATTCAGCAAGACATACGGGCGTTATGAAATCAAAGCGAAACTGCCGACCGGCAAAGGATTATGGCCAGCATTCTGGATGTTGCCGGAACAGGACAAGTACGGTGCCTGGGCCTCATCCGGTGAAATCGATGTCATGGAAGCGTGGGGCAGTCAGCCGGACAAAGTCGCCGGCACAATCCACTACGGTGAGAACTGGCCGAACAATAAATACACCGGCAAGGACTATCATTTCCCGGACGGCGGACGGATTGATCAGTGGCATACGTATGCAGTCGAGTGGGAACCGGGCGAACTGCGCTGGTACGTCGACGGCAATCTCTATCAAACACAAAACGATTGGTACAGCAAAGGCAAAAATACGGCAACGAACTACAGTTATCCGGCACCATTCGACCAAAACTTTTACCTCGTGATGAATCTCGCTGTCGGTGGCTGGTTTGACGGCGAAGTTGATGCGACGACGAAGTTCCCGGCGGAAATGGAAGTTGACTATGTCCGCGTCTATGATTTACAGAACCGGGATTACCGCGAACCGGTTGAGCCGGTGTATGAAGACGTGACGTTACCGGACGGAGCGAAACAGCCGTTAGCAGATGGCAACCTCGTTTATGATCAGGCGTACGAAAAAGCCATCAAGACGATCACTGACGGGGCGCAAGTCCTTGATCCGACGTACTGGAACTATGTGACGTTACCGGACTTCGGCGGCAAGGGATCAGTTAACGTGACGGAGCAGGATGGCACGCGCTTCGCTAGCGTCACGATTGATCAGCCGGGTGGGCAGAACTATGCTCACCAGTTGATTCAAAAGGTTTCGCTTGCCCAAGGCGGACGCTACGAAGTCAGTTTTGATGCCAGCAGTGACGAAGCGCGGACGATCGTCGCGAAAGTCGGCGGCGGAGCAGAACGCGGCTACACGAAGTATTCGAATGAAGAAGTAATGGAATTAACTCCAACCGTCAAACGCTATACATTTGCATTCGACATGGCAGCAGAGACGGATCTTGCGGCACGACTCGAGTTTAATCTGGGTCTGGCCAAAGCAGGCGTCAAAATCGGGAATGTCCGCGTTGAACAGGTTCCGCGCGGCGAACTCGATGAAACAGCAACAAAACCAGCTCTTCCGGACGGCAATCAGATTTACAACGGGACGTTTGACCAAGGCGCGATGGATCGTCTGACGTACTGGCAGTTTGATGCCGGTCAGACAAAAGGGACGGGAACCGTTGATCCGGTGACACGTGACTTTACGTTCAAGGCAAATCCGTCTAAAGGACAAGCAGCGACTTTGACACAACAAGGTGTCCAGCTGAAAGAAAACCATCAGTACGTCTTACGTTTTAAAACGAAAGCCGAGCGGATCAAACAGTTGCAAGTCAAGCTGACTAATGCGGACGGAACGGTTTCGTATTTGCCGACGCATGAAGTGCCGCTGACAAAGCAAGTGACGACAGTCGAAGTACCGTTTACGATGACACAGGCGACGGATTTAAACAGTGTACTCCAGTTCAACTTTGGAACGGCAAAAGGGGAAGTGACGCTCGATGACGTCGAGTTGATGGATGTCACACCAGTCGAGGTCGATTGGTCACCGCTCAAAAACGGTTCGTTCGCGGACGGACTGAACTTCTGGAGTTCATATGTCCACTATGACGCGCAAGCAACGGTCTCGACCGTCAATGAGGCGGCAAAACTTGCCATCACGTCAGAAGGACAGGAACCATGGAGTGTTCTGCTGGAGCAAGGGAACTTACAGCTCGTCAAAGGACAGACGTACCAACTGACGTTTAAGGCATCGTCGACAGTAGCACGACCACTTGAAGTGACGGTCGAAAATGCAGCGTATACACGTTACTTCAGTCAGGTTGTTGAGCTTGGAACGGAAGCAAAAACGTATCAGTATGACTTTACGCTTGGTCAGGATGATACAGCCGGATTGAAATTCCTGCTTGGGAAAGCAGCCGGCTCACCGTTTGCGGCACATGACGTGACGATTGATGATGTGAAACTAGAAGTGAAATAAGACCAAATCTAAAACATCCAGGTTCTCCGTTTCGATATAAGAGGAGAACCTGGATGTTTTATTTTTTTGTATTAAAAGGGATTTAAAACCAATTAAGAGAAAATAACACTAATGCAAATTCATACTTAGGAGGAACACCATCATGGTTCGTTCGACAAAACCGTATATCGCTTTGTTTGCCGTGCTTTTGCTTGCGGCGATCGGCATCAATGCCTGGCCGGCGAGTATTCATCCCGACGGTACGATTGGTCTGCTTCAAATCACAGTGTCGGTTGTCTGGCTGGTCTTTTTGACGGCTTCCGTTGTTCTGATTCGGGAAGAAAAGACGCTTTTGTTTGTGTTCTATTATCTTAGCTTCGGCTTTATTGCCGGCACCGTGGTCTATTTGGTGACGTTTTTTGAGCGGTACTGGTTAGGGACACTTTGGTTTGATATCGTATCAGCTATTCAATATCCGTTTTACTATTTGTTTGCGGTTCCGCTGTTTGGGTTCAATGCCTGGTTTGACGTCTTATACGGACAATTTGCGATCTTTGCCGGGTTTGCTTATATCGTGCTTGCGATTGGTGTAAGTGTCCGGTCTAAAAAGCTTGAAGCGAAGCGGTTGCGGTACTAATTGTTATTTATTTTGCAGGAACAAGACAATTCAATAAGATGTTTTAGAAAGGTCTGTCGCGAAGCGATGGATCTTTTTTTTGTTCATAAAAACTGTCTGACAAATCACCCCTCTAAAAATCAAAAATTAAAAACAGATTCTAATAAAATTCGCTATAATCAAATTATCACTAAAATCTGGAATTTTAAAAACGAGGAGGAATCGATATGAACAAAGCAGTGAAACTTATCATGACCGGTGTACTTAGTCTTTCATTGATCAGCGTGACTTCGGCGGAAAGCCATGCAGCGACGAAAGCGAAGGCATTCAAGAACTGTACGGAGATGCATAAGAAGTACAAAGGCGGTGTTTCGAAGAAAGCTGGACTCAAAAACCGGACGGGATACGATAAAAAAGGTAAAGCCATCTATAAAGATACGAAATACAAAGCGTATGTCAGCTTAGCGACGTACAATCTCAACAAATCAAAAGACCGTGACAAAGACGGCATCGCCTGCGAACGTTAAAAAAAGACCCATTTCCGATTTCGGAGATGGGTCTTCATTTGTTTAGTTGAAGTTTTTCTTGAGGAAGTCTGTGACTTCTTCCGGTGTTTTTGCGTTGGCACTGTGCAAGTGACCGAGTTTCTCGTTATTTTGGAAGACGAGTAAGCTTGGAATCCCCATGACGACATTGTCTGATGCGATTTCCGGGAATTCATCTTTATCGATCGTATAGATCGGCAGTTCGCTAAACTGTGCTTCGACGTCCGGCATGAAATAGTCCATCCGTTTGCAGTCCGGGCACCAGTCAGCTTCGAACTTGATTATGACCGGTGTTTCGCTTGCGATTAACTCTTTAAATGTATCTTCACTCTTAATGTAGTTGCTCATGTGTGAGTCCCCCTGTTGTTGGTGTGTATCTTTAGTCTACTGATTCGGGACGCAAGATGCACGGATTATGATTGAAAAGGAACCGGGTTCTGCAAAAATGTTGTAGAGCGAAGCAAGAGAAGTATGCGCAAATTGCACAAGAAGCGCCAATAAACGCTTAAATATGATTTGCTTTAAGGCAAAACTATTGGTCTTTTGTTAATTAACTAGTTTTAAGCAAAATGATTTCTATAGACCCACTTGATTTCGACCTGTTACGATGAGGTTTGCTAATCGACAGAGCGAGTGGGGGCGACAAAAATGGATCAACAAAAATATGATAATTTAAAGCTTGGTGAGCGTGGTGCGATCATTAGCATCATTGCCTATATTGTCTTATCGGTCATTAAATTGATTGTCGGCTACACGGCGGATTCAGCGGCCTTACGGGCGGATGGTTTGAACAATACGACCGATATCATTGCCTCGATTGCCGTCTTGATCGGATTACGGATTTCGAGACGTCCGGCAGATGATAATCATAAATATGGTCACTGGAAAAGCGAGACGATTGCCTCTATGGTCGCTTCCTTCATTATGATGGCAGTTGGACTTCAGGTGTTGATTGATACCGTCTCGACGTTGTTCGAAGGGAAACAGGAGTCACCTGATATTGTCGCGGCTTATGTCGGGATCGGTTCTGCCGTCGTGATGTATTTCGTCTACCGTTACAACCGGAATCTGTCACGGAAAATTGACAGCAAGGCTGTCATGGCAGCAGCGAAGGATAACTTATCCGATGCCTGGGTCAGTATCGGAACGACGATCGGAATTATCGGTTCCCAGTTCGGGATGCCGTGGCTGGATATCGTGACGGCGATTTTGGTCGGATTCTTGATCTGTAAAACGGCGTGGGATATTTTCTCGGAAGCGTCGCACGAACTGTCGGATGGATTTGATGAACAGAAGTTGAAGATGTACGAAGATGTGATTTTTGATTTAGAGGGTGTCAAAGGAATCAAGTCGATCAAGGGACGGAATTATGGTAATAATGAAGTCGTGGATGTCGTGATTCTCGTCAACTCGCAATTGAACGTCCATCAAGCTCATGATATCGCGACGAAAGTCGAAGATACATTGACGGATGAATACGGTGTCTACGATATTCATGTCCACGTTGAGCCGGAGTGAAGCAGATAAAAGGAACGATCGTCATCTGACGACCGTTCCTTTTTTTTAATGGAAAGGTTTATAGCCCATCACTGCAACGTTACGGAATTGTCTTGAAACAGGACCTTCCATGAATGAAATGTCGGAAAATCCGTGTTTTCTTGCGGCAGGAAGGAGTTCGTCCTGGACTAGATCTCTCACGCCGGTCCAAATGACATCATTTTTACCGTCACAAAAGGTGATAACAAAATGACCGCCTGGTTTTAATACATGATAGAGATCTGCTAAGGTACCGGAGATGTTTTCCCAAAAATAGAGTGTATGTATCGTAAATACCTTATCAAATTGTTCACTTTGAAAAGCTAACTTGTTTAAATCTCCGTAAAGAACATGGACCCGTTTGGATCGGATGGCTTCTTGAGTTCTTTTTTGGACGGAACGGAGCATCGCAGAAGAAGAATCGATACCGGTAATCTGTTTGGCGGCTGTATGATCGACAAGTCGTTCGATGGCATAGCCTGCACCGCAACCTAATTCCAAAATGCTGTCATCCTTTTGGACAGTCAACAGTTCGATTGTCCATTCTGTTTCAGGTTGGTGTTGCCTGACCATCTTTTCCCCGATATACGTTCCAAAGCGTCCTGTCGGATGGGCATATTGCTGATCGATTACACGTCTAATAGATGCAAAGATGATAATCCGCTCCTTTTGCTTAAAACTTTCGTTCGATAGTTAAAGCCAGTGCTCCGAATTGTTTTTCACATTTTCTTGAATAGATCGTATAGGTCGCGTCCAATAACTCCTTCATGGACCAGCCGCTGCAATCGAGCTGTTCGAGCGGAATCTGTTCGTAAAGCGTCTGGAAATCTTTAAATATTTGGCGTTCAGTAACGTTGACGGTCACTTTTTCGTGTGTCGACAGGTTCGTGAATTCAATCTGATCCGCGACTTGAACGGCTTGTCGTTTTAGGTCATTCAGGCGGATTTCAACTATCTTTTTTCCGGAAACGATGGATTGAAAAGGTTCTTGATACAACCCCATTTGATGTAACAAAACAAGTTCTCCTTCCTCATGAATCCTTTAATTAAGAGATCTTTCTCAGTATAAATCAAAGCATAAATCACCTGAACATAAATATGTGCATTTTCACATTGTTTCTGCGTTGACATTCGACAGAAATCGGCGTAATTTAGTTTACATAGATAATCGTTCGATATGGAACGATTCAATATGGAACATGGAGGTGGAAGGATGGAAACAGAGCAAAAAGAACCGGTCCGTTCAACGGCCATGATGCAGTCATTTTGGAATGTACAACGCCATCTGGTCCGGGCCGCGCATCAGACAGCGCAGGAAAATGGACTCAGTTTACCGCAATTTCACAGCTTGATGACGATTGCCCCACGAAGTCCGATCACACAAAAGGAACTGGCCGCCCATACACATTTACCGAAAAGTACCCTCAGTCAATCAATAGAAGGATTGGTGCAGGCAGAGTGGGTGATCCGGGAAACGAATCCGGACAACCGGCGGGAAGTCGTTTTGCGTTTGAGTGACCACGGCCGCCAATTCGTCGAGACGATCAAACAACAGGAGGCCGGAATGCAACAACGGCTCGAACAAGTTCTTGATCAAATTGATCCTGCCGTCTTTGAGCAGATGTTACAGACACATGCCCAGATTGCAGAAGGATTAAAAGAGATTTTGTCACCAGGAAACGGAGGCTGCACAGATGATTAAGTTACTCAAAAATCTGACGACCTATAAATGGGCGGTCTTGGCCGTCTTGATTCTCGTCTTTGCCCAATCGATGTCGGATTTATACTTACCGACTTTGATGGCAGACATCATCGATAAAGGGGTCGTCACAGGGGATACGGCGTATATTTGGAAAATCGGTGCTGTCATGCTTGGGATTACCGGACTTGGCGCGCTCGCTGCGATTGCCGCCAGCTACTATTCTTCGAAAGCCGCGATGGGACTCGGGCGCGACATCCGCCGAAAAGTCTTTAACCATGTCGAGCGGTTTACATTACAGGAATTTGACCGTGTTGGAACAGCATCGTTAATTACGCGGACGACAAACGATATCACGCAAGTTCAGCAAGTCGTCATCATGATGCTCCGGATGGTCGTCAGTGCACCGATCATGTTTGTTGGTGGATTGATCATGGCGGTTTCAAAAGACGCCAAACTGTCACTCGTCATCGTTGCGGCGATGCCGGTCCTGGTCGTCTCGATTCTGTTGATTCTATGGAAAGGGGTACCATTGTTTGGCCAAGTCCAGAAACGGCTTGACCGCCTGAACTTAGTCTTACGGGAAAACCTGACCGGAATCCGTGTCATTCGTGCCTTCAACCGGGAGTCACAGGAGAAAGTCCGGCTGACGAAAGCGAATGCCGACTTGACAGACGTCTCGATCAAAGTCAATAAAATCATGGCCTTTTTGATGCCGGTCATGATGCTTGTCATGAACTTGACGGTCGTTGGTGTCATTTGGTTCGGTGGCATCCGAATTAATAACGGCGGGATGCAGATTGGGGATTTGATGGCCTTCATTCAATACGTCATGCAAATCATGTTTGCCCTCGTCATGGCATCGGTCATGTTCGTCATGATTCCCCGGGCTGCCGTCTCGGCGAAACGGATCAACGAAGTCCTTGAGATGGAGCCGACGATGGTCGATGCCGGAACGGCGTCCGCCGACCGCGAACGCGGAACGCTTGTCTTTGACCGGGTGACATTCAGTTATCCGGGAGCCGAGGCACCGGTCTTGTCCGATATCAGCTTTACCGCCCGGCCGGGTGAAATCACAGCTGTCATTGGTGGAACGGGCTCCGGGAAATCAACGCTCGTCAATTTGATTCCCCGCTTTTATGACGTGACGGATGGCAGCATCCAAGTCAACGGCGTCGACAGCCAGGCCGTTCCGCAAGAAGAATTACGTTCAAAAATCGGTTTTGTCCCGCAAAAAGCATTGCTGTTTACAGGGACGATCGCGGATAACATCCGGTTCGGGAAAGAGGATGCGACGGATGAGGAAATCCGGCATGCAGCGCGTGTCGCTCAAGCAACGGATTTCATTGAACGGATACCAGAGCAGTATGAATCGATGATTGAACAAGGTGGTTCCAACGTCTCCGGTGGTCAAAAGCAACGCTTATCGATCGCCCGGGCGCTGGTTCGGAAACCGGATATTTATGTCTTTGATGACAGCTTCTCGGCGCTTGATTTCAAAACCGACGCGACGTTACGGAAAGCTCTGAAACAGGAAACGCAAGACGCGACCGTCCTGATCGTCGCGCAACGTGTCAGTACCGTCATGGATGCCGATCAAATCATTGTTCTTGAAGAAGGACGTGTGGCCGGCATCGGTACACACGATGAACTGTATGAAACTAACGAAGTCTATCAGGAAATCGTTAAATCCCAACTCTCCGAGGAGGAAATCGCATGAGTACCAGTAATACGAAACGACCTGCCGGCGGCCCTCCCGGTGGAGGTCCCGGCGGCGGGAACATGATGATGATGGGCGAAAAACCAAAAAACTTCAAAGCGACGTTCCGACGGTTGCTCGGCTATTTGAAACCACGCCGGACCGCACTCATCGGTGTCTTCATCGCGGCGATCCTCAGTACGATTTTCATGATTGCTGGTCCAAAGATCATGGGGACGGCGATCACGGAACTGTTTGAAGGCGCCTATGCCAAATTCCAGGGAGTACCGGGAGCGGAAATCAACTTTACGAAAATCGGACAGATCCTGTTGTTGCTCGCGGGACTGTATGTCGTCAGCAGTCTGTTCAGTTACCTGCAACAGTATCTGATGTCGGGCATCGCACAAAAAACGGTCTATGATTTACGCGAAGACGTGAATCAGAAGCTCGAGCGATTGCCGCTGAAGTATTATGATGGTCGTCCGAACGGGGAAACGCTCAGCCGGGTCACGAATGACATCGATACGATCGGAAGTACGTTGCAACAAAGTGTGACTTCCTTCATTACTTCAATCGTGACGATTGTCGGTATCTTAATCATGATGCTGACGATCAGTCCGTTGTTAACACTGATTTCACTCGTCTCGTTGCCCATCTCAATCTTTGCAATCCGTCCGATTTTGAAACGGTCGCAAAAATACTTTGCCGATCAGCAACGGACACTCGGACAATTGAACGGTCACGTCGAAGAGATGTATACCGGTCACCCGGTCGTCAAAGCATTTGGTCATGAACGCAGAGCCGTTGAACAGTTTGATGCGGTAAATGAAGAACTCTATGAAGCGGGACGAAAAGCACAGTTTATCTCCGGGATCATCATGCCGATGATGATGTTCATCGGGAACATCAGCTACGTTCTGATCAGTGTCGTCGGCGGGATTCTCGTCACTCAGCGCAGCATCTCGATCGGGGATATTCAAGCGTTTATCACTTATACACGCCAATTCACACAACCGATCACACAAACGGCCAACATCGCGAACATCGTCCAGTCGACGGTCGCAGCGGCCGAACGGGTCTTTGAGTTGCTGGATGAAGAAGAGGAAGTTAAAGAAGTAACGACGCATCACCTGGCGAAAGCCGAGGGAGCCGTCGCCTTTGAACATGTTGACTTCGGTTACGGCGAACAGCTGTTGATCGAAGACATGAACATTGACGTCAAGCCGGGGCAGACGGTGGCGATCGTCGGTCCGACCGGTGCCGGTAAAACGACGTTAATCAATCTATTGATGCGATTTTATGAATTGAACCGTGGTGTCATCCGCATCGACGGCATCGATACACGAAAGATGTCACGCGAAGATTTGCGGACGACGTTCGGAATGGTCCTGCAGGATACGTGGCTCTTTAATGGAACGATCCGCGATAACCTCGCTTACGGAAAAAACGGGGCGACGGAAGAGGAAATCGTTGAAGCCGCGAAAACGGCTCATGCCGATCACTTTATCCGGACATTGCCGGACGGTTACGATACCATCTTAAATGAAGAAGCATCGAATATCTCACAAGGGCAAAAGCAGTTGTTGACGATTGCCCGCGCGGTCCTCGCCGATCCGCCGATCATGATTTTGGATGAGGCGACGTCAAGCGTTGATACGCGGACGGAAATCTTCATTCAACAAGCGATGAAACGGTTGATGGAAGGGCGGACAAGTTTCGTCATTGCCCACCGTCTGTCGACGATTAAAGATGCGGATTTGATTTTAGTCATGGATCAAGGCCGGGTCATCGAACAGGGAACACATGAAGCGTTACTCGAATCAAACGGCTTTTATGCCGATCTTTACAACAGTCAGTTCTCGGAAAAAGAAGTCGTCTAATGAAATGGCAGTATCCAATCCGGATACTGTCTTTTTTTATGGAATCTTTTTTCTTGCACTCATATACCTAAGGGGGTATATTGATGACAGGAACTTATTCAGTAAAGGGGCAAACAACATGAAAAACATCTCAACCAATGAATTAGAGCAGGTACTTCAAGACGACAAAACAATCCAATTGATTGATGTCCGTGAAACGGATGAATACGCCGGCGGTCATATCCGGCAAGCCAAGAATCTTCCGTTATCCGAACTGGCAGAACGGACGAATGAACTGGATGCAGACCGGCCGTTACACGTCATCTGCTTGTCCGGGGGACGAAGCATGAACGCTTCAATGTATTTGGAACAAGCCGGTTTTGACGTTACGAATGTCGACGGCGGCATGATGAGCTGGCAAGGCGACGTTTCGAAATAATCGATCACACTTATCCGAAGGGGGAACTTCCATGTTATTACGTTACTTTTACGATGAAAAATTAGCCCAAGCTTCTTATATGGTCGGTTGTCAGAAGACAGGGGAGGCAATCGTGATTGATCCGGCGCGAAATATCGAAGGATATCTCAAAGAAGCGGCAAAAGAAGGTTTACACATCGTCGCGACGGCAGAAACACATATCCATGCGGATTTTGTTTCCGGCACACGGGAGTTTGCCGAACGTTTTGATACGACGGCATACCTGTCTGACGAAGGAGACGCTGACTGGAAATATGAATTTGCGGCGGACATCGAAGCGAAACTTGTGATGGATGGTGATCGCTTTAAAGTAGGGAACGTGACATTTGAAGTCATGCATACACCGGGGCATACGCCTGAACATCTGTCATTTGTGCTGTATGACCGCGATCAGACGGTTCCGATGGGGATCTTCACGGGCGATTTCGTTTTTGTAGGCGATATCGGTCGTCCGGACTTACTCGAAGAAGCAGCCGGTATTCAAGGGACGACGGCTGTCGGAGCAAAACAGATGTTTGCATCACTTAAACGGTTCAAAGCATTACCGGACTTTGTGCAAGTGTGGCCGGGACATGGTGCCGGCAGTGCCTGCGGGAAAGCACTCGGTGCAGTTCCGACGACGACGGTTGGGTATGAAAAACAAACGAACTGGGCATTGCAGGTCGAAGACGAAGCGGCATTCGTCAAAGAGTTAACGACGGATCAACCGGAACCACCAAACTACTTTTCGATGATGAAACGCGTCAATAAAAAAGATATCGTTACTACGCCAACACTTTCGAAGCCACATATTGCTGATGTGTCTGAACTTGAAACACTCGTTCAAACGATGCAGGTCGTCGATACACGTAACGGAAAAGCGTTTGCTTCAGGACATGTACCGGGAACGATCAACATTCCGTACAACTCAAAATTCGTGACGTGGGCCGGATGGTTGCTGGACTTTGATCATGATATTGCTGTCATTGCCGATCCCGGTTTGTCTGAAAAAATCCAGACCGATTTACAATCGATTGGTCTCGATCGGTTCGTTACATTGATTGATGTGGCAGAGTTATCGCCCGAACAATTGACGGAGCATTATCCGGATTGGAGCGCCGAACAGGCAATCGAAGCAGCGGAAGCCGGCGACGTGTTTGTCCTGGATGTCCGGAATAAGACAGAATGGGACAGCGGACATTACGAGCAGGCGAAACGGATTTTACTCGGCAAATTGGCTTCCCGTTACGAAGAAATTCCGGTCGATCGTCCTGTTGCCGTCCACTGTGCATCCGGTGTCCGTTCACGGATGGCCGTCAGTGTCTTACAATCACTCGGCATCAAGGACGTCATTAATATTGACGGCGGATATGGCGCACTTCAACCGGTTCTTGATCGGAAGGCCTTAGTGGAAAAATAACAGCACGATACTAAAATCAAATAGCTTTTCCAAAATGGATGGTTCTAATCAGAATCATCCATTTTTTTAAATACTATTCATAAACTGCCACATTCCGGTTAAAAGTGGTTTAGCAATTCCTTTAGCTGGGGAAATTAAATAAGTGTCGGAAATATATTATTTAGAGATGAAGGAGTGTGGCAGGATGAACAACTTTTGGAACACGACGTCATTTGACGTCAACGGGATTCTAGGAACTCTCGGAAACATTTTAGGAGCACTTATCGTCTTCTTGATTGGATGGCTGATTGCGAAACTGATTGCAAACGGTATCCAAAAAGCATTAGAAAAATCTGGTGTCGTTCATAAGTTGTCACCACAAAAAGAAGGTACACCACCACAGAAGAAAAAGTGGACACCTGAAAAAATTATCGGGACAGTGATTTTCTGGGTCTTGATGGTATTTGTTCTAATCCTTGTCTTTAACATCTTGAACTTGAATATCATCGCAGGACCACTTGCGGATACGATGAGCACATTGCTCGCAGCGATCCCGAACATCCTGAAAGCCGCATTGATTCTTCTTCTTGCTTACGTCATCGCGGTTGTACTCCGCATGGTCATCGTCAAAGGCGGAACGAAATTGATGTCGAACGAAAAAGTTCGTTCGAACAAAATGCTTCAAGGTCAAACGGATCTTTCAAACTATCCGAAGATTGCAGGCGAAATCGTCTTCTATCTTGTCTTGTTATTGTTCCTACCGGGTGTACTTGGTGCACTTAACATCGAAAGCGTTTCTGAACCGTTCAGTCAATTACTCTCGTCGTTCCTTGGTTTCATTCCACGTCTGATTGCTGCAGCAGCAATCTTCTTCGTCGGATTCCTCGTTGCGAAAATCGTTCGCGATATCGTCACGAACTTCCTGCATGCAGTCGGTACAGACAAATTTGCTTCACGCTTCAACATTGGTACAAACGAACAAAAAGATACAAAATCACTTTCTTCAATCCTAGGTACAGTCGTCTTCATCCTGATCTTAATACCGATCACGATTTCGGCACTTGACCAACTCAACATCAAAGGCATCACAGGACCAGCCATCAACATGTTAAATGATGTTCTTGGTATGATTCCGAACATCATCGTCGGTATCGTCTTGATTCTGGTCGGTCTTTATGTCGGACGTTTCGTTAAGAAATTCGTTGCAGACCTCTTGTCACGCCTCGGATTCAACAACTTAACACGCCACTTGAAAATCGGTAACTGGGATGCAAACAATGCTTCGACATCACCATCATCAATCGTCGGATCACTCGTTGAAATCGTCATCGTCGTCTTGTTCGTCGTTGAAGCCTTCAATCTGATCGGTCTCAACTTCATGGTTGATCTCGGTCGTGCGGTTCTTGCTTTCCTACCAAGCGTCTTGACAGCGATCATCATCCTGGCGATCGGTATCATCATCAGCAACTTGGTAAAACGTACGATGGACAGCCTGTTTGCTAACTCAGATTTAAAAGTTCTTTCAAGCGTCGCGAAATATGCCATCCTTGCTCTTGCTGTCTTCATGGCACTTGATCAACTTGGTGTTGCCGCTACAATCGTCAACTCAGCGTTCATCTTGATTCTCGGTGCTGTTGCTCTTGCTTTCGGACTGGCGTTTGGTTTAGGTGGTCGTGATAACGCATCACGTTACCTCGATCGTCTCCAGAAAAAAGCCGAAGAAGCAGATATCGACACATCGAACCTGCCGTCAAACAACACATCGTCTGCTTCAACGAAGCCTAGCTTAAAAGAAGCAGCTAAAGGTGCCGCGTCTAAAGCAGCAGATGACGTCACACCAAATCAAGCACCAAAAGCTTCTAAACCATCATCTTCTACGAATGTGAACCCGACACATGGTACACCAAAAGGTGCACTTCCTGAAAATGATTTAGCGCAACAAGACGATTATCCGATCGATCCGGATGCCCACCGCGGTCCGAACTTAGATCACCCGAATGATCGTCCGTAATTGATAAGAAACTCCTTCACCGATGGGTGGAGGAGTTTTTTATTACGTTAATACATGGCTGCATATTTGTATTGTAGTAAAATAACAAAACTGGTTTGACCAATTTGTGAAAAAAAACAGAAAATTTTGCTTATAAAAGCTGACATGGTTTGTTATGATGAAAAGGTCAATTAAAAAAATGATTTGAATATTCAGAAAAAAGAGAAAGTTCGGAGGGTGTTTTATGAGTTTGCTTCGTAAGAAAGATGTCAGTGTAATGATGGATCAAAAAAGCCATTCTAAACTGGCACGGCATTTATCAGGTTTTGATTTAGTTTTACTTGGGATTGGTGCAATTATCGGAACAGGGATTTTTGTCCTGACCGGAACAGGAGCGTTGTATGCAGGACCCGCATTACCGGTTGCCTTTATTGTTTCTGCTATCGTCTGTGCATTAGCGGCTCTCTGTTATGCGGAATTTTCATCGATGATTCCCGTCTCGGGTAGTGTGTACACGTACACCTACGCTACGATTGGTGAACTCGTTGCCTGGATCATCGGTTGGTGTCTCATCCTGGAATATGGTTTGGCATCAAGTGCCGTAGCGACAGGTTGGTCCGGTTATTTCCAATCACTATTATCCGGATTCGGTGTCAGTCTGCCGACAGCGTTAACGGCAGCACCAGGTGCTGTACCGGGAAGCGAAACATTCTTCAACTTACCGGCGTTCTTGATCTTGATGGTCATCACGCTGTTGCTCTCAATGGGTATTAAAGAAACAAAACGTGTCAACAATATCATGGTTCTTGTAAAAGTAGCGGTCGTTATCTTGTTCATCGTCGTTGGGATCTGGTACGTCGAACCGGGTAACTACACGCCGTTCGCACCATTCGGAATCAGCGGTGTCTTGCAGGCATCAGCCATCGCCTTCTTCGCTTACCTCGGTTTTGATGCCGTTACGTCAGCAGCAGAAGAAGTAAAAGATCCAGGCCGTAACTTACCGATCGGTATCTTAGGATCACTTGCCATCGTTACCGTATTATACGTCGTCGTATCCGCCATCATGGTCGGAATCGTACCATTCAAACAGTTTGAAGGGGTCGACAGCCCGGTTTCGTTAGCCTTAAAAGTCGCCGGTCAAGACTGGGTCGCAGGTTTCGTCGACTTAGGTGCCATCGTTGGTATGACAACGGTTATCCTCGTCATGACATTTGGTCTGGTGCGTCTCTTGTTCGCGATGAGCCGTGACGGCTTATTGCCGAAAATCTTCTCAGACGTAAATGAAAAATCACATACGCCTGTCAAAGCAACATGGATTCTTGGAACAACAGCCGGTTTAATCGCTGGATTCGTGCCGCTCGGTACATTGGCAGAATTGATCAACATCGGGACACTCGCAGCATTCGCCCTGATTTCAATTGCTGTCATCATCTTACGGAAAACGCGTCCTGATTTACAGCGGGCGTTCAAAGTTCCATTTGTTCCTGTTCTACCGATTTTGTCCGTTCTGGCCTGTATCATGTTGATGTTGAACCTTCAAACATTCACATGGATTGCTTTCTTCATCTGGACAGCCATCGGTCTGCTCGTCTACTTCGGATACGGACGAACACGCTCGAAACTCCATTAATAGAATAAAAACCATCCAGAAGCGTTTCTGGATGGTTTTTTGTTTGCAACTGGCAGGAATGAACATCAGAAAAGGCGAACGATTGTAGAGAAAGGGGCGATCCGAGATGATTCACATTAAACGGGCACCTGATGCAGAAACAGCATATTTAGTCATGAAGGAAGGTTTCAGCGATTACATAATTCCACTAGGTCTTTCACCTGAAGTATTTCAGCAACGAATCTTAGAACGTGACGGCAACCAATTGGAGCATTCGTTTATTGCCTATCACGGGGAGCGACCGGTCGCGATTTGGTTGAATGGATTGAAGACGATTAAGAAAAAAACGGTCATGCGTTGCGGGGGACTGGCAGTCGATCCCCAGTACCGTCGGCTCGGGATTGCAAAAGCCTTATATGATGCACAACTCAGTTATGCCAAGTCATTGAATATCGATTGTTTGATGCTCGAAGTCATTCAAGGCAATCAGCCGGCGATTACTTTATACAAGAGTTTCGGTTATCAAACCGTAGGCGAAATCGGATATTTTCAAAAAGATGAAGCGGAACAAGTCGAACCACTCGTCGAAATCGATCAAGTCGCTTTTGAACGGCGGTACATACAGCAGGGCGAATACATCTGGCAACAGGATCATACCGTCATGAAGCAGGCGGAAGCCCGTTATTATGAACTGGACGGTGCTTTTATTGCCGCAGTCAACGGATTAATTTTTTCCATTTTGACAGAAGAGGAAGAAATCGCCCGTGTGGCAACCGAAGCGACACGCCGGTTGGCAGGCGAACAATACCATCTGCAATCAACGAAGCAACAGGTGTGGGAAGGGTTACGCGAAGCCGGTTGGCAACAACGGGACCTCAAGCAATTCATCATGCAAAAACCAATCAATGTCTAAACAAACGGGATCTGCAGAACGGCCCTTGAGGCGACTCTGTAGATCCCGTCTTTTGTTACATCCATAAGCTGATCATGACGATGACGGCAAAGATCACAAATAAGATCCCTGTGCCACCAAGCATGACGAGCATGATTTTGTTCATCATAAAACATCCTCAAGTCTGTAGAAAACTACGTTTTTTATATAACGGAGCATTGAAAATAGAAAACCAAAATCAAACTACGTTCGTATACTCCAATAGGCTGATTCTTCACGGAGAAAGAGACTGCCTGATTACAGCTGGCTCAAATAATCCTCAATCATCACCCGATGCGAACCGACAATATTGCGTGGTAAATCATCTAGAGGAAAATAGGTTAAAGCAAAACTTTCTTCGCTGATCCGCAAGGCTCCGGTTGTTTCGGAAGCAACGTAAGCCAGCGTGACACTTTGAAAGACGTCACCGTTCGCAAGCGTCGTGACGTAGTTTTTACCGGAATAGACACCAAGCAAAGTCAGCTTTTCGGCGACGAGTCCGGTTTCTTCCAACAGTTCACGGCGTGCGGTTTCATCTGTTGATTCCGCCCATTCCATCAGACCGCCCGGCAGTCCGAACCGGGCCTGTGTTTCATTCCGTTGCTCAAGCAAAATGTGTCCGTCCTTGATGACGAGAACGACGGCACCCACGAGAATCAGCGGCGTATGCCCGACCTGTTTGCGGAGTGTTTCCACATAGTTCATCGGGACACCCCCTGATGAAACGGACAGCCGCTTGGAACGCTTGGTTCTTCCGCAGGAGCAGAACGGGCAAAGAAATTCGGGCGCTTGACGGTCGGATCAAAGTCTTTATGGAAGACATGCGTCGCGGCACCGCTCATCGGCGGCACAAGCCAGGACCATTCTCCGGTCACGTCCCGTTCACAGGCGGCCTCATTTTTTTCGAACCGGGCAAATTGTTTCGTTGCCGTATGATGGTCAACGATTGTCACGCCGGTCCGTTCAAACGAATCGAGGACGGCATAATTGAGCTCGACGAGTGCCCGGTCTTTCCATAACGACCGCTCCCGTGACGTATTCAGTCCTAGTTGTTTGGCGACCAGTGGCAAAAGATTATAGCGATCGCTATCGGCCAAATTTCGGGCACCGATTTCCGTTCCCATGTACCAACCGTTGAATGGAGCACACGGATAGGAAAGGCCGCCGATTTCAAGCCGCATATCGGAAATCATCGGCACGGCGTACCATTTGATTGTCCGGTCACCAAACAGATTTTGATCAGGATGTTGAATCGTGACTTCCAGTACCAGTTCATCCGGAATCGGATGCAGGCTGATCTGTCCGTCACATTCAATCAATAATGGTAAGACATCGAAATCGGTTTTGGATCCGCTCCATCCGAACGACTCACACAGCTGAGTGAAAGCGATGGAAGCCGGATCCCCGACGATACCGTCCGGGGTGTCATATCCGGCATAACGGATCAATTGATGGTTCAAGACACGGACCCGGTCGGGATCGAAAATCGTAAGGGTCGAACGGATCCGGCCTTCGTTGGTCGCATACGAAATGTGACGGAACAAGGCATCCCGGATCGATTCGACCGTCAGCGCATCGCGGGCATCCATGACGTGAAGTTGATCCCAAAAAAGGCGTCCGATACAGCGGTTGCTGTTACGCCAGGCAAGTTTTGCTCCATACGTAAGTTCTTGAAGCGTTTGCGTATACGTACCTGTCCGCAAAATTTCTTCGCGCACTTCCTGCAGGCGATACGCCTCTTGCGGGTATTGTTCTATATAATCATGAAAAAAGCGTTCGGCTTCAGTGAGTAAAGTAGACACGGCGTAAATCCTTTCTTCATCCAACACGACGATGGTTCTTGCTTCAGTGTACCGTTTGCTTGCGCTTTGTGCCAAATGATAATCGTCAAATGATTACTTACAAGTTCAAAAGACGTCAAAAGTTTAGAGAGTGTATGGAAAGGGGGATAGAGGAGAGAACTATTCGAAAGTGAGGAATTGTTATGTCATTATTAAAACCTGTATTTGCCCGATTTTTTGGCGAAGCCTTTTTTGATAAATCGGCTCAACTTGCTTATTATCTGATGTTGTCCTTATTCCCATTCTTATTATTCGTAGTTGGTCTTGTCTCTTTTTTACCGTTCACATCGGGTGACGTCCTCGATTTGATTCGTCCGTTTGCCCCGGCGGAAACGTATGATTTAATTCGGAAAAACGTCGTCGGGATTTTTGATGACGGTGGTCTGAAACTCGCCTCAATCAGTTTCCTGGCAGCCTTTTGGCTCGCTTCGATGTCGGTCCAGTCACTGGTTCGTTCATTGAATGATGCGCTGGAAGTAACGCGGAAAGTTCCGTTTTGGAGAGGATTATTACAGGATTTCGGTTTTACGGTCGGTATGATGATTATATTACCGATGTCACTTCTCGTTCCGGTGGCCGAAAAATTGACGCGGCGGTTTATTACGCATTTTGCGATTGTTAATGACTTTGTCACCAACTATTCGTGGGTCTGGTTTTTATTCCGTTGGGGACTCGGATCATTGTTCCTGCTCGTTTTCTTCCTTCTCTTGTACCGTGTCCTGCCGAGTGTCCGGTTGACGGTCCGTCAAGTCTTTCCGGGTGCTTTATTTGCAACGATTGCCTGGCAGGCTGTGTCTGAATTCTTCTCATATTATGCGGAATTCGGCAGTTATGACCGGCTGTACGGACAATTGGCCGGAATCATCGTCCTGATGACGTGGTTCTATCTGTCGTCGGTCGTTTTGATGCTCGGTGGCTTGATGAACGCTGAACGGATGCGGCAAAAGAAAGAAGCGAAGGTCTTAAAACCTGAAAAAATCAAACAAGAGACTGTCCGTTAAGGGCAGTCTTTTGTTTGACGTTGGGTTACTTTCTGATAGAAGAATACACCGATTAAACCGGTCGTAAACAAGGCGAGCAGGAGTAACGAAAGTTGTTCAAAATGCGTCGTTTTTAAGAAGACGCTCGCTGCAACGGCGGCATAAAAGCTGCCGAGACTCTTTTTGACGAATTGACTACTGAAGAGATTGAGGAATGACGCGCCGAGCGGCGAGCCGATGAGTGCTCCGATGATTAGAGCGATCCCTAAAGCAAGCGGTGCCTGTGTACCTGACATGAAATAACTCGTAACGCCGCCGAGTACAATCAACGTAGCGGCTGCAATACTTGTTCCGATTGCCTGCTTCAGCGGGAAACGCACCCATCCCATCAAGAGCGGTGTCAGTAAGAATCCACCGCTGACGCCCATCAAGGACGACAGGATTCCGGCAGCGGTCCCGATCGCGACCAGTTTATAGAACGAGGCGTGCGGTACCGTTGTCTCCCGGACGACCTTTTTAGCTGGTTTTAAAAACTGAATGGCAAACAGCAGGAGCAGAACGATGTAAAGGGTAGAGATGACCGTATCCGCACCGCTGTGCCGTTCCATCCAAAAGACGACAGGCGTAATCGCGGCGGAGCCGATGATACCGGAAACGCCGATCGTGACAGCATCCCGCAGATGAAAGTTATTTTGACGGAGATGGGCAAAGGTACCGGTCACCGTCGAACCGAGCGTCAAAAGTAAACTTAAGACGATGGCAGTGCTCGGTGTGTATCCTAAGATCAATAAAAGAGGGGTCAGGATGATGCCTCCGCCGATTCCGAAAAAACCGGAGAGAATGCCGATTGCGGCTCCAAGTACGAGAAATAGTAATAAATCCAAGCGTGTTCCTTCTTTCTGTGAAGTGATACAGATGACTTTACGGGGAAAGTAATGATTAGGAAAATGAATTATACTGATGGTAACGATTAGAAAAATAAATGAGGTGAAACCATGAATTTTAATGAACTGAAGACCTTTGTCGCATTGGTCGAAACAAAACACTTTACGAAAACAGCAGATCGTTTATACATTTCACAGCCGACGGTCAGTCTTCATTTAAAGCATCTGGAAGAACATTTCGGACAAAGTTTAATTCATCGCCATACTTTTAATAAAACGATTGAAATCTCGGAAGCGGGATGGATTGTGTACCGGCATGCCAAGGAAATTCTGCACCAAGCAATCCGGCTCGAGCAGGAAATGGATGAGTTGGAAGGCATCACACGCGGGACGCTCAGAATCGCAGCGACACATACGATTTACGAGGCGATGTTAGAAGAGATGATTCACGACTTTTTGCTGGCCTATCCGGATGTTTCCGTCGATGCGCGCGTCATGAATCAGGAACAAGTCGAACAGGCCTTGCTTCATTACGAAATCGATTTAGGAATGGTAGAAGGATTACATCGCTCACACCAAATCGAAGCCGTTCCTTTTGCAACAGACCGCTTACGCATCATCGGTCAGCATCAGCTGGTTCCGGAACAGGCCACGTGGATTTACCGGGAAGAGGGATCAGCGGCACGTTTGGCACTGGAAACGTGGCTGCAGACACAAGCGATTGTTCCGAAGCGGATCATCACGGTGTATTCCAACCGGTTAATTAAACAGTTAATCAAAAATGGAACGGGGATCTCGATTCTTTCGGAACGCTTGGCGGGAAGCCTGCTTGAATCAGAACGGTTTCAGACACACGATGATTCGCAGATTGATCCAAGACTGTTTCAATTCATTACACTCAAAGGAGAGACGACCCGTCTTTCTCAAAAATGGATCAATCAACACAGTAAGTCCGAATAAAAACTTTTTCGTTGACATATACCCCTATAGGTATTAATGTATGACATGTAGCCAATAGATATGACACAGGTCGCACGAGAAAAAAGGAGAGTGTTCTTCGGATGGAAAAAGTATACGAAGACAAAATCATTCATCGGATGAACCGAATTGAAGGTCAGCTTCACGGCATCATCCGGATGATGAAAGAAGAAGCGTCCTGTAAAGATGTCGTCACCCAACTGAGTGCGACACGGAGCGCGATTGATCGCGTCATCGGACTTGTCGTGAGTGAAAATCTCATCGATTGTGTCACGAATGACGAAACAGCCGATAACCATGAACAGGCGGTAGCAGAAGCCGTTCAACTTTTACTGAAGAGCAGATAAAAAAATTTACAATGATTAATACCCTATAGGGTAAAATAGATGGAGGAATTTTTCAGATGTCAGAGATTAAAAAAACAACGATTGTATTGTTCAGTGGAGATTACGATAAGGTCATGGCAGCGTATATCATTGCCAACGGAGCAGCCGCTTACGACCATGAGGTCACGATTTTCCATACATTTTGGGGATTAAACGCGATGCGTAAAGACGAGCCGATTCAACCGGATAAAACACTACTTGAAAAAATGTTTGGTAAATTCATGCCGCGCGGTGCCGACAAAATGCCGCTCTCAAAAATGAACTTTGGTGGTGCTGGTCAAAAGATGATCAAAAACGTCATGAAAAAACACAACGCGATGCCACTTCCAGATTTAATTGAACTGGCAAAAGAACAAGACGTGAAGTTGGTTGCCTGTACGATGACAATGGATCTGCTCGGATTAAAACAAGAAGAATTGCATGACGGCATCGAATATGCCGGTGTCGCCGCGTATCTCGCTGATGCTGAAGACGGAAACGTCAACCTGTTTATCTAATCTCGAGGAGGACTGATGTAAGTGGACATTTTGACCATCGTATTTCTGGTGATTGTCGCTTTTCTCGCCTATCGCATGTTTGCACCAACGAAAGGCGTCAACAAATTGTCGACGTCCGACTTGAAGCAGCATTTAGGTGACCGTAACCGATTTTATTTGGATGTCCGGACACCGGGCGAATTCAAAGGAAATCATATTAAAGGATTTAAGAACATTCCGCTTCAAGTATTGCCGACGCAACTCGATAAGATTCCGAAAGACAAAGAAGTTGTCGTGATTTGTCAGAGCGGCATGCGCAGTAAACAAGCGGTCAAACAATTAAAAAAAGCCGGATATACCAACGTAACAGAAGTGTCAGGCGGAATGAATGCGTGGCATTAAAAAATAGGAGGAGGAACTACAAATGAAACGACTTACAGCAAAAGAAGTACAGGAAAAGCTTGAAAACGGGGAACAATTGAACATCATTGACGTCCGCGAAGTGGACGAAGTCAAAGAAGGAAAAATTCCGGAAGCGATTCATATTCCACTCGGTCTCGTTGAATTTAAAATGAATGAACTCGATAAGAAAAAACAATACGTCATGGTGTGCCGTTCTGGTGCCCGCAGTGGCCGTGCAGCAACCTATCTTGAAGGACAAGGCTTTGATGTTATCAATATGGATGGCGGTATGATGTCGTACGAAGGTAAAACCAACTAATTTTTTTAATCTTAATTATACCCCCAGAGGTAAAAGGAGAGAATACTTTTGCAGACAATTAAAACAGATATCGTACTTGATGCACGCGGTTTAGCTTGCCCGATGCCGATCGTCCGGACAAAAAAGACGATGAAGACGCTTGAACCGGGTCAAGTCGTGGAAGTTCAAGCAACAGATAAGGGATCGACAGCCGATCTCCGGGCCTGGGCGAACAGTACAGGCAATCAATACCTTGGAACGATTGAAGACGGTGATGTCCTGCGTCATTACGTCCGGAAAGCTTCGGGCAGTGACCAGGAAGCACCGGCGTTCGACCAAGTCGTCAATAACGAGACGGTTGAAGCCGCTCGTCAAAACGCCGATACACTTGTTCTCGATGTCCGGGAAACTGCGGAATATGCTTTTGCACATATCCCGAATGCGGTAAACATTCCACTCGGTGAACTGGAAGAACGCACCGAAGAACTCGATTCGTCGAAAACGATTTATGTCGTTTGCCGGACGGGCAGCCGGAGTGACCTGGCCTGCCAACAACTGGCGGCTAAAGGATTTAATGTACAGAACGTTGTTCCCGGTATGAGTGACTGGAAGTACGACACAAATCAAACCGTTTAATTCGTAAATTACGATCAGGAGGAATCAGACAAATGGCACAAGCAATGACAACAAAAGAAGTGACGCAAAAAATCATTCGCCGTGAAAAATTATTTATTTTGGACGTCCGGAATGAAGACGCGTTTCAAGACTGGAAAATTGAAGGCGAACAGTTTTCTTATTTAAATGTTCCGTACTTTGATTTGCTCGATGGTGTCGAAGACATTTTGGATCAACTGCCGACGGACCAGGACGTGCTGGTCGTTTGTGCAAAAGAAGGATCTTCGATTTTTGTCGCGGATCTATTGGAAGAAGCAGGACGGACCGTCTCGTATCTCGCAGGTGGTATGAAAGCCTGGAGCGAACACCTTGAGCCGATTTCGCTCGGAGCATTAAACGAAACAGGGGCAGATCGCGGAGAAGTCGTTCAATTCGTCCGGATTGGTAAAGGCTGCTTGTCATATATGATCATTTCCGAAGGCGAAGCTGTCCTGGTTGATGCAACACGAATGACGGATGTCTATCTCGACTATGCAAAAGAGCGTCAGCTTGAAATCACGCATGTTTTCGACACGCATCTTCATGCCGACCATATTTCCGGTGGACGCGAGATTGCTGAAAAAACAGGAGCGACATACTGGTTGCCGCCAAAAGACGCGACAGATGTCACATTTGACTATGCCGCGCTTGAAGATGGAAGCCACGTTCAGGTAGGTGATACACAAATTGATGTCCGGGCTCTGTATTCCCCGGGACATACAATCGGCTCAACTTCGTTTGTCGTCGATAATCGGTATCTCTTGACGGGTGACATTCTGTTCATCGATTCGATTGGTCGTCCGGATTTAGCCGGTCTTGCAGAAGACTGGGTCGGCGACCTGCGGGATTCGCTCTACAATACGTATCGCGAACTTTCAAAAAATCTTATCGTGCTACCTGCTCACTTCATGTTGATTGAAGAATTAAACGAAGACGGCAGTGTAGCGGAAAAACTTGATGTATTACTCGCGAACAATCACGGTTTGAATATTGAAGATGAAGAAACATTCCGAAAAATGGTGACAGAAAACTTGCCACCGCAACCAAATGCGTATCAGGAAATCCGCGAGACCAATATGGGAAAACAGACCCCGGATCTCGAAGCACAACGCGAAATGGAAGTCGGACCAAACCGCTGTGCGGTTCGCTAAACTAAAAAAACAATTTACTTCAGGAGGAATTATCATTATGAAATCAGAACTCGTACTCGACGCTAAAGGGCTTGCATGCCCAATGCCAATCGTCAAAACAAAAAAAGCTATCGCAGGACTTGAATCGGGACAAATTCTTGAAATCCATGCAACAGACAAAGGTGCGAAAAACGATTTACAAGCGTGGGCAAAATCAGGTGGTCATGAGCTGGTCAAACACGAAGAAGAGGCCAGTGTCTTGAAATTCTGGATCCAAAAAGGGTAATTCAAGTTGAAGGAGGGCTGGCGACAGTCCTCCTTTTTTAAAGGAGTGAATCGAATGGAAATTGGTTTTATCATCACAATTTTTTTGATTGGATTTGTTGGATCCTATATTTCAGGAATGCTCGGAATCGGTGGCTCAATCATCAAGTATCCGATGCTGTTATACATTCCGCCAATCCTCGGATTTGCCGCCTTTTCGGCCCATGAAGTAGCCGGAATCAGTGCGATTCAAGTTTTTTTCGCGACTATCGGTGGGGTTTGGGCGTATCGAAAGGGCGGTTACTTGAATAAGTCATTGATTGTCACGATGGGTGGTGCCATTCTGATCGGAAGTTTTATTGGTGCCTACGGATCGAATGTGCTCGCGGAAAATACAATCAATCTCGTTTACGGTATTCTCGCTTTGACGGCAGCTGTCATGATGTTCGTACCGAAAAAAGGACTGGATGACATTCCGCTCGATCAAGTTCGTTTCAATAAAGGGATTGCAGCGAGTGCCGCATTTATCGTTGGTGTGGGGGCAGGAATTGTTGGGGCGGCGGGAGCCTTCTTGCTTGTTCCAATCATGCTCGTCGTCTTAAAAATCCCGACCCGGATGACAATTGCTTCGTCGCTCGCGATTACGTTTATCTCGTCAATCGGTGCAACGATCGGAAAAATTACGACAGGCCAGGTCGACTGGGGACCGGCAGCCATCATGGTTGTCGCCAGCTTGATTGCGGCACCACTCGGCGCAATTGCCGGGAAAAAGATGAATACAAAAGTCCTGCAAATCATTCTTGCGGTTTTAATCTTAGCGACAGCCATTAAAATTTGGATTGATATCTTGTAAAAGAACATCAAAGGGCTGACTCAAAAAAGAATCACTCGTTCTTTCACGCCCTTTCCTCAGGCGAGACACAAGCCAGTTTTCCTGCCTCGTTCAGGCAGGAAAGCGGGGCTCGTTTGTCTCTGACAGCGCAAGTCGTCTTGCGCTTTTTCCTGTAGGAGTAGCGTAAAAAGAGTGATTCTTTTCTTTAGAGAGACTGACTTTTGAGTCAGGCTCTTTTTTTGAGGAGTTACAGACGACTCTTTTCAATGACATCAACCAGTTGTCGTTCGACATCAAGTGCGACTTGTTTTAACTCATCTTCTTTGACCAGACCAATCAGTGCCGTTGGGCGCGGCATGCCGATTTTCGTTTGTCCATCTTCCGTATAGACAGCGAGTTTACACGGTAAGAAGTAGCCGGCCCGTCGTTCAGCCGATAAGACACGGTGGGCTTCTTTCGGATTGCAGACTTCGAGGATGTGGTATCGGTCTTCAAACGGTAACTCTTTTTCAGCGAACTTTTTCGCTAAATCAAACTCCCATAAGACTCCGAACGAAATCTCGGCAAGTGCTGTCTTCAGACGTTCAATCGTTTCTTCCGTTGAATGGTTGGAACTGACAGTGTAATCAAACATAAATACCCCTCCTGGTGTTTTTGGATTCTTTTATGTTATTCCCTGTCTAAAAAAGATAAATCCCCTTTTTAATGTGCTGAGTAAAAGCAGACCGGGCGACAAACTGTGGGAAATCAAGGTACATTAGAAAAAAGACATCCGTCAGGCAACGGGGGACGTAAGCTTAAAAAAGGAGGCGGAGGGAGATGAAAAAACGAATGTTGACGATTCTTTCAGTCGTAGCATTGATTGCCATTATGATTGGCGGCTACTTTATCTTTCAGCAGCAACAGGCAAAATCAAGCGGCAGTAAAGAGCTGACATATGTTAAAGAAGAAACAGCCATTCTTGCAGGTGGTTGCTTCTGGTGTATGGAGCCGCCGTTTGAAGAGTTAAAAGGGGTTAAGTCAGTGGTTTCCGGTTATACCGGCGGAGAAGTGAAAGATCCGACGTATAACCAAGTATCGGCGGAGACGACCGGTCACCGGGAAGCGGTCCTGATTACGTTTGATCCTGATGTTATTTCGTATAAACAACTGCTGGATGTGTACTGGCGTCAAATCGATCCGACCGATCCGAACGGTCAATTTGTTGATCAGGGTGAGTCGTATACGACAGCGATTTTCTACACGAATGCGGAACAAAAACAGATTGCGGACCAATCGAAGAAGGATTTGGCTGCGAGCGGTATCTTTGATAAAAAAATTGTCACACCGTTGATTGAAGCCGGTCCGTTTTATGAGGCGGAAGCGTATCATCAAGATTATTACTTGAAGAGTGAAAAGAAATATAAATTCTACCGGGCAGCGTCCGGACGTGATGAGTTCATCAATCAATATTGGAATGATCAGCCAAAACTGGATATACCGAAGTATTCGAAATTAACCGACGATCAAATCAAAGCGAAATTGACGGATATTCAGTATAAAGTCACCCAGGAAGATGGAACGGAGCCTGCTTTTGATAATCCGTACCATGATTTAAAAGCAGACGGGATTTATGTCGATTTGATTTCCGGTGAGCCGTTATTTTCATCAAAAGATAAATTCGATTCGAAAACTGGTTGGCCGAGCTTCATCCGACCGTTAGAAAAAGGAAACATCATTGAAAAAAGCGACTTTGCTTTAGGCATGAAGCGGATGGAAGTCAGAAGCCGGCACGGAAATGCCCACCTTGGACATGTCTTTAACGATGGTCCCGAGCCGACCGGTTTACGTTACTGCATGAACTCAGCTGCTTTACGGTTCGTTCCGAAAGCCGATCTTGAAAAAGAAGGTTACGGTCAGTATGCTTCTGAATTTAAATAATCAGCTAAAAGGGATTTTTCACTTTTGTGAAAAGTCCCTTTTTCTTTCGAAAATGTAAGGTAGCCGCTTCGAAAATAACTATCCATTTTATCCAAATATTGTTTATACTATAAACAATGTAAGATCATATCTTGAGGAGGAACATCGTGAAAAAGTTAACGATTTGGCTCATGCTGAGCTGTTTGATTCTGACACTCGGAATCGGACCATCAGCTGTGAAAACGGCAGCGGCAAGTGAATTGTCGGAAGCGGTCTTATTAAAAGCAGGACAGGAAACAGTTCTTGAAACCGGAGTAGAGAAAAAGAATACATACTGGTACAAGGTCGAACATCAAGCCGGAATTGAAAAAACGGCGACACACTTTGAATTGTCGATTGATACGGATCAGCCGATTGAAGTAACGGCTTACCCGAGTCAAGAGATGGCATCAAAGGATGAGACGTTTGACCGTTACCGCGGATATGCGGAACCAAGTGACAAGGACGTCACGAAACTGGCTGTTCCGTATGCATGGGACGGACCGTACTACGTCAAAGTCGATTATTATCCGGAAATCGAAGAAGGTAAGACGGTCGAACCTGCTCACGTTAACTTGACGTACAACAATGTCAAACTGGCAGTCGAATACGAGCCAATCAGTGATATGAGCTGTATGGCGGAAGAAGCACTCAAACAAACATCGGATGAAAAGCCGATGCTTGCTTTGATGCATGCGATTCAAAAACAAGTGTTGAGCCAGTCGGAACAAGGACGCAACTTGACGTCGTTGTACTACAAGGCATCACCATACGTCGTCAAAACGTTGTTGTTCAACAAAGATAAACGGACACAAGCTTACGAAGACTTAAAATCACTGAAGCCGGCCATGTCTGCTCTTGTCAACGGGACAGCGTACACATTGACGAAAACCGATCAAGCAGCGGTCAACCGATTATACACATTGACGCGTGACGCATCACCGGAAGTCATCGCAACGGAAATCAATCAAGTCGCGAAGACGGCGAACATTGAAACCATCGGCGGTTCAGACTTAGCAGAAGCGTTTAAACCGTTCGGTATTCAAGTAAAATCAGAAGCCAAAACACGGTTCATCGTTAAGCTGAAACCGGGTCATACTGAGCGGACGATGAAAATTGCCGGCACACAGGCAACAGACGTTGAGAAGTTATCGCTTGGTAAAACAGGTCAGTTTGTCATCGTCACGGAAGATCCGACGGTTAAAAATCAGTCGGCAGCAGTCCTGAAACAATCGTTGAAAAAATCAAGTGCTGTTGAGTATGTCGAAGAAGTTCAGACATACCGTGCAACTGGTGACATCAACTATGACTACCAATGGTCGCTCAACCAAAAATCGAGCGTCGAACAGTTCCCGGATGCGGGAATCGGATTCGAAAAATTCCTGGCAAATAATGCCGGTCAAAAGTTAAAACCAGTCACGATTGCAGTTATTGATACAGGGGTGGATTACCGCCTGAAAGATTTACAAGGAAAAGTTGATATTGCCCAGGAAAAGAACTACGTCGATGTGAACGGTAACGGAAATGCACTCGACGATAACGGTCACGGCACACACGTTTCGGGTGTCATTGCAGCAGCTCTTGAAAATGATTACGGCATTCGCGGAATTCACCAGTCAGCGAAAATTCTTCCTGTTAAGGTTTTGAATGCCAACGGTGAAGGAGAGACCGATGCGATTGCACTCGGAATTAAATACGCGGTTGATCACGGAGCAAAAATCATCAACATGAGTCTTGGCGGCGGGGAAAGCCGGACGATGGCGTATATGATGAAATATGCGGCAGATCACGGTGTAACGGTCGTCGCAGCGTCAGGTAACGAATATGATATGTCTGTCGGCTTCCCGGCGAGCTCGGAGTATGCGATTTCCGTCGGAGCGACAAACCCGCTCGGTATGGTCGCTGATTACTCGAACTACGGCATCGGACTTGATGTCGTCGCACCAGGTTCAAAAATCGCAAGTCTTGTTCCGGACGGTAATACCGTTTATATGGATGGAACAAGCATGGCGTCACCGCACGTCGCAGCAGTTGCCGGCATTCTGGCATCACTCGATTCGAAGTTAACACCAAAACAAATTGAAACGATCTTACGGACAAGCGCAGAACCGCTTGCCTTTGAAAATCCAAATGATTGGTACGATGAAGACGAAGATATGGAAGATGAGTATCCACCGGGATATGAAAAAGAAATGACACCGGACTTCCCAGCTTTCGTCAGCCCGGTATCGGGATACGGAAAAGTCAATATCACGCGTGCCATCTCTCAACTGCACTTAAACGGTAAAGTCAATCCGGTTTATGACAATCAGCTTGTTGTCAGCGGGCAAGTCAAAACCGGTACAACAGTAGAGGTTTGGTCGACGAAGAAATTGACAGATACAAAGGATACGTCTAAACGATTAGCGAAGACAACGGCAAAAGCCGGTAAATACAGTGTGACGATTCCGCGTCAGGAAAAAGCATCTGTTTTGACAATCCGTTATGCAAATGGTCTTGACGTGACATCGGAACGGACGGAAGTCTTGCCAGGAAAAGCACCGGTTGCCCCGAAAGTAAACCGCGTGTTGGCTGGAGCAACGAAAGTAACCGGTACCGCGATTGCGAACGGTAAGATTACGATTAAAGATGCGAAAAACAAAGTAGTCGGAACAGCGGTCGTCGACAGCAAAGGGAAGTTTACGGTTAAAGTTAAAGCACTGCAACCAAATACCCGTCTTGCCGTCACGGTCAAAGACATTGCCAACCGTTCAAGTAAAGCGACTGTTGTTACGGTCCTTGCTCCGCCAGTTGCACCAAAAGTGAATCCGGTAACAGCCGGTCAAACGAAAGTAACCGGTACAGGTGAGAAAAAAGCGCATGTCTATATTCAAAACGCAAAGAAAAAAGTCATCGCTAAAGGAACAGTCACTTCTAAAGGAACGTTCTCTGTGAAGATTGCGAAACAAAAAGCAGGAGCGAAACTGTATGTTTATCTTAAAAATGACTTGAAACAAACGAGTACTAAAACAGCAGTTGTCGTCAAAAAAGCGAAGAAATAAGTCTTGAAAGTAGCCTTTTTCGGGTAAAACGAAAAAGGCTGCTTTTTTTTTGAGGGGTTGTCTTACTTTTAAAGTATTTTTTTTGAAAATATGCTATTTTTAATTGATTCTATTATTTTTTAGAAAAGCATCATTCCAATCGGATGATGAGGAGGATATTTCATGATTAATTGGATTCGGAGACGAATCGGACGGCAATTATTGGCAGTATTTTATGGCTTACTGTTTTTGGTTTCGATGATTTCATTTTTGGTTTACGGTTACATGGAAAATCGAATCGAATCATCACGCGATAACTTAGAAGTCATTAGCGAACAAAATCGTCGCGCAGATCATTTATGGGATAGCTGGCAGAACGTCCAGTTTGGTTTGCGGGGATTTGTCATTTTCGGTAACCAGGAACGTTTTGATGAAATCCAGGAGTTGCGGACCGAAATTAAAAGCGAAACGGATTGGTTTACCCGTAAAGCCAAAACGGATGAAGAAGAAGAGTTCGCTGCTCAAATGACGAATATGTATAACTTGTATTATGGCGCCTTGTTTCCTTTGACCCAATCGTATGTGAATGAGAAAAAAGCGAACAAAATCAATGAAGATTTTTTACAAGGTGACAGTCTGTTTTCGTTACCGATTGCCAAACGCTTGGTGGAACAAGGTCAACTAAAGCAGACGGCCGACGGTTCGATTGATGTCGAACCGGATATCGAAAAAGCCTCTTCGGCATTAAATGAATACCGCGACAATTTACAACAACAGCAGGATACGGCTGTTGCCAATTTGCGAAGCGAAGTTGCGAAGACAAAGTGGATCTGGATTTCGAGTATCTTTGTCCTGATTATCTTTATTTTGCTGTTTGTGCATCCTTTCCTGAAACGAATGACGAAACAGTTATTGCGCCTGATTGAGGATAATCGAAAGCTGTCGCGAAACGAACCGATTGAGATAGATATCCTAGAAGAACGGACAGATGAGATTGGGATGTTGCGTTCCTCGTTTAATCAGATGGCAATCACGACCAATCTGCATAAAGAAGAGATGCAGAATAAAAATGAAGAATTACAGGCGCAGAGTGAAGAATTATTGGCTCAACAAGAAGAATTGCAATCGCAACAAGAAGAACTCGAAGAAGCGTATCAGACAACGAAACAAAATGAAGAGAAGCTGAAGATGCGCAGCGAATTAACGGAAGCACTTGCTGTCCGTGAAACGGTTGAATCGTACCCGGCGATTGTTCAAAAAATGCTTGATATTACGTCGTCCGAGTATGGCGCTTTATTATTGTATGACAATGGTGTATATATCGGTGCGACGACAAACGGCATGAAGATACAACAGGTTCAGTCCTTGCTGGATGATGAGAAGTCCTTATTGAACCGGATGCGGTTAGGGACAAAAGTCGTTCAGTCAGAAAAACGGGTTTCGCGGACAAACGACACACCATACAGTTTCAGTATGTATGAAGTTGCCTTGCCGATTTATGATCCATCGACACATCAGTTGATGGCTGCCGTCTACATGGTTCGTTATCAGTCTCCATATCAATCACAACAGGTGGCGGATATGCGTGAGTTCTCGCAACAGATGACTTTATCCCTGTTACGGACGCGTTCATATGACGAGATGAAACAAGAAAAACAAAAGACCGAGCAGGTACTCGACTCAATTCGAGAAGCGATTATCTATCTGGAAGACGGAAATGATGAATTATACGTCAACCGTCCATTGTTCGAGCTGATACCAGAATTGCAATCCGAATTTACGAGGGACCGGACTTTATCGTCAGCCAGTTATGTGATTGAAGTGATGCGTAATATCGTCGATGATGTCGAACGATTTAACGATTACTTGGACTTGATACGTTCCGGGGAAGTGTCTCCGGATAAAGTTCAATTTGATGTCCGTGGTAATTCAGCACATCTTGAAGTATATGCCGAACGAATCGATATTGAAGGTGGTTGGAAAGGGGTCATCCTCGTCATCCGTGATATTACCCGGGAAACAGAAGCGGATCGTCTGAAGACAGAACTCGTTTCGACAGTGTCTCACGAATTGCGGACTCCGCTGTCTTCGATTTACGGATTTACGGAATTGATGCTCAATCGGGAGATTGATGCAATGAAACAACGGAAATATTTATCGACGATTCATAATGAAACAGAACGGTTGTCGAATTTAGTAACCGATTTCCTCGATGTTCAACGGATGCAATCCGGTGGACAACGTTATCAAATGGCTCACCTGGATTTATATTCGATTGTCGATCAAGTGATTGGTGTCTATAATGCGTCAAATGGTCTTCACGATATTCAGCTTCACTTGTTGAGTGTAGAACGACCGGCGATTATTGGGGACGAAACACGGATCAAGCAGTTGCTGAACAATTTAGTCAACAACGCCATCAAGTATTCACCGGATGGTGGACAGGTTGACATTACAGTCAGCACGGATCAAAAAAATGCAACAATTCAGATTACCGATCACGGGATCGGGATTCCGCAATATGCCTTTGCCCATCTGTTTGATAAATTTTACCGTGTGGATAATTCAGATACACGGCGAATCGGGGGTACGGGACTTGGTCTCTCGATTTGTAAGGAAATCGTCAAAGAACATGACGGTGTGATTCATGTCGAATCGACTGTTGGAAAGGGAAGTACCTTTACGGTTGCCCTGCCATTGCACGCACTGGAAAATGTCTAATCCAAACAGGTATCGGATTGCTTCGGCAACCGGTGCCTGTTTTGGTTTTACAATAATTTTTCAATCAGTTAGAAAAAATACAAGACGTTCAGTGAATATTTAAATATAATGAAAAGATAGTTAAAAAACAGCAGGATTTGCCGATAATTATATAGGACAAACGAACTAGGACAAAGGAAAGGACGTGAACGATGTATAAACTAATCTATACGATCATCGGCGGATGGGTTCTGACTCACTCGTTATGGTTAGGAATCATCGGTACGTCATCGGACCTTTCGAGAACAGGGAACAGCTTGTTCATGATTCTTGGTGCTGTTGTCTCGACGATCATGTTGATTATAGCTACGCGACGTCATCCGGATCGTCCTTTCACCCAACGCCTGTTTTTACTCCTCTTATTCGGAAATATGTCTTTAGCGATTGGTGAAACAGCAGAGCTGATTACAGCGCAACGACATTTGGAACGTTCCGGAACGTTTGACGGAATCGACTTAGTGTTTAGTCTGCAAATCGGATTTTATTTGCTGGCTTTTTGTTATTTTTTGATCAGTCGCCGTTCAGAAGTCAATCTGCGGTTTTTCTTATTTGATGAATTAATTATTTTGATTGTGACAGGTGCGATTTCCTGGCATTATCTTGTCACGCCGTACTTGGAACAGGCTGAACTGTTTAGTATGGAGACACTGCTGTTACTTCGTTATCCGTTAGGGGATTTACTGTTACTCGGTGGAATGCTGATTTTGTTCTTTGGTGTGATGAAACGAGGAAACAGCATTCCGTTGTTGATGATTTTGATTGGTTTTCACCTACAACTGATTGCGGATTTATTATATGTCGTTTTGTATCGAACCGATTTTCCAGTTTCCGTGATGTGGCTCGATCCGATTTGGCTTGCGACCGTCTTATTGACTGGCGGAGCGGGCATGTTGTTTGATGCCGATGAACGGCCGCTTGGATTTAACGTTAACCGGCGGATTCTCGACGGGATTCGTCTCGTAACACCGTATGTTTTCCTGTTGATTTTGTTTGTGACGATGGCACGTCAGGCCGTCAGTTGGAATGGATTGACGATTGGTCTAATGATTGCGGTTCCTTTACTGATTTCAAGACAGGTTCGGATCGTAATGGACAATCAGCGGTTGCGGGAAAATCTTGAGGCGAAAGTCGAAGAACGGACGGCAGCACTGGAACAGGCACTGGAAGAGATGGAACATATGGCGTATCATGACGCGCTGACCAACTTACCGAACCGGTATTTGTTTGCCCGCCTGTTTAAAGAAGAATTACGCCGGGCGGAGGTTCATCAACGGTTTGTCGGTCTGTTTTTCATTGATATTGATCATTTTAAACAGGTCAATGATACATACGGCCATCAAATCGGGGATCAGTTGATCATCGATATCGCGAGCCGTCTCGAAAAAAAATTACCGCACAATACAGTCATCTCACGACAAGGCGGAGATGAGTTTGTTTTGCTGTTGTTTGACGTTAAAGACGAATTGGACATCGAAGCGTGCGGTCAACAGCTGATTCAGTTATTCGAACGACCGTTCATTCTTCGGGACACTCCTGTCTTCATGACGGCAAGTATTGGCGGTGCGGTTTATCCGACGCATGCCACTTCCCGGACGGCTTTGATCGAACAGGCAGATGTCGCGATGTATGAAGCGAAACGACGCGGGAAAAATCAATTTCATGTGGAAGTCTGAATCAAGTAAAGAGTCCCCGACAACTGTCGGGGACTCTTTTTGACTCATTTCATCTTACCCAGTAATTTCTCCAAAGCAGCCGGACTGGTCACCTGCTCATTACAATGGTCACTGTCGATACAAATGTAGTTTCCGATTGCCCGGTATTGATCAGCGGATGGATTCGTCCGGGCGGAGACGAGAGTGACATCACTGTATTGATTGCAGATGGTACAGATGCCTTTTTGAATCGTCGGCAGATATGTTCCTTCGATTCCGACCCATTCTCCGTTCAATGGATAGACGAAGAATTTCTTTTTATTCCCGGTATCGTTCCAACTTAAATAGGTTGTCTTAAGAAAATCGATCGAGTGAAGGGGCGGGTGTCGTAACTTCTTCGTTTTTCGGAACAGTTGTTGCAGTTGGATCTCGGTAATCGACGGGAAGGACCGGACGACTGGTTGGATATCCTCAAGATACAAAGCGGAATCCGCCTCAGTTTGAACGGTCCGAACTCTCATTAACAACTCCTCCTGTTCAGCAGTCAAAACAGGAAGCAGATCAAAGATTTTTTTGGCGGCACTGTAGACGACAGCGTCCCGGACGTCCGGGTCATGGACAGCGCCCAACTGTTGAATCATCGAGTCGACTTGACTGCGGATGAAATTATACTGAAATGGTTGAATGAAAGGTTCCATAATATATCGCTCCTTTGTAATTCTTTATTCACGAAATCAGTTTCAGCGAAACGGCATTTTTTTGTTTTCTTCATGTAACACCCGGGAAATAAATACCTGAGGAGGTGTACAGGAATGCAAGCATTGACCGGACTTCGCCTGTTAAATTTAATCAGCTTTTTATTTGTCCTTTTAGCACGTGT
>Ga0308165_1001246_pt1 | contig 37059 bp, 42 predicted proteins | sample PhyWR2_FD_201032 | JGI IMG/M metagenome (GOLD analysis project Ga0308165, IMG submission 201032) | Phyllosphere microbial communities from UC Gill Tract Community Farm, Albany, California, United States - DLSLW.R2 | ecosystem: Host-associated > Plants > Phyllosphere > Unclassified | place: USA...
GGTGTATAGCTCAGTTGGTTAGAGCGCTACGTTGACATCGTAGAGGTCAGCAGTTCGAGTCTGCTTATACCTACCAGATATAAATCAAAGACTTATAGGCTAATCAAATGCTTATAGGTCTTTTTTTGCTTATTTGTCGCATTTTACCTAGTGTCAGACTTGGCTAAACTGGTGAAAAATGGCAGTATTTCTAAGCCATCTGCGACAAGTTTGCGACAAAATGAAAATACCAACTCCCAGGAAAAGAGGCGAGACTTTTACAATTACTGTCTCATATCAAAGTAAAAGATATTACTGCACTCGTGACACTGCAAAAGAATGTGAACAGTGGGCAGCACTTAAATTATTAGAATTAAGATCACAAACTAAAATTGAAAATGGTGAGATTAAACCTAAATTTACGTTTAGAGATTTGAATAATCAATATTACCAAAATGTTGGTCAATGGAAGGATTCAAAGTCATCACGCGCTTGGATCAAAGGCCAATACAATAATTTTGAAAATAAATTTGGGGCATTGGCACAGAAATCCATTTATGACATTAGTCCAAAAGATTTGACGAATTGGAGAAATAAAAGATTACAAGAAGTTGGAGAAAACACGGTACTTAAAGAAATTTCACATTACAGTGCAATATTTACTTATGCACAAAAGGAACTTTTTATTTTAAATGAAAATCCTTGGATGCAAATGACAAAACCCAAAAAACCTAAAGCACGTTCGCGTCGTATTCATGAACCTGAAATTGAACTTATATTAAAAACATTAAATTATGAAATAGGTAAGGAACCTATTTTGCCACAACACTATGTTGCTTGGGGATTTCTCTTTGCTATTGAAACCGCAATGAGACGTGGTGAAATTCTTGCAATGCAAAAACAAGATATTTTTGATGGGTACGTTCATTTACCCAAAACCAAAAATGGAGATCCACGGATCGTTCCGCTTTCTGAAGAAGCGAAAGAATTGTTAAAACTGATTAAGCACGCTGGTCGCAAAATCATACCGCAGTCAGAAAATGCTTTTCGTTTGATGTGGGAAAAAAGAAAAAATGCTGTGGGTCTGAATAACCTACATTTTCACGATACAAGACATGAAGCTATTACAAGAATGGTTCGAGTTAGGAAATTACCAGTTGAAGTCCTAGCTAAAATTACTGGCCATAAAAAAATTGATGTTCTGGTGAATACTTATTACAACCCGAATGCAGATGATTTAGTTGCAGCTTTTAATGGATAAAAATAAGCCCGCATATTGCGGGCATTTTTTAATTTTTTCGCCTTGGTCCACGTCGAAATTTAGAATTTTTGAGAAGGGCATCAGCAGCATCAGGATCATACATATGCTTGCCATTGCTCCCTTGGTTAATCGAGATACATTTGGTTCTGATTGTCTCATCAGAAAGCCCGTATTTCTTAACAAGCTCGGAAACTGATACCAATTTACGCTTTTCAAGTTTAAGAGCCGTCACAGTACCGCCAAGAAGAATTTGACCAAGAACAACTTGAGGGGCAGAGTCAGCTTCAATTGTTACGATGAACTCAGGCATTAAGTTTAGCTCCTCTAAATTTAGTCGTCGGCCGTTGTAGTTCTACGTTAGAATCATTTCGCATTGTTTCGTCTCCTGACTTAGTGATGTAGCACATATAGAAGCTGTCACTTCTATATGTGCGCTTAAAACTTATTTGGGTTTTTTTGTGGATTGTTGATTGAAGTATGGATTGGTGAAAAGCCAACATTTAACGACACGCTCGCGCATATCTGAAGTGGCATTCTTGACGTCATCTGCTGGGAAGTTTTTAGACTTCACAGGTTTATTCATATCAATAAATTTATAGCGACGACTTGAGCGAAGCAGGGTTCGCATTTCATTGATATCTGGTAAAGATTGATAGTTCCGAGCAGCAACTTTGTAGACTTCATTTAGATTGATTGCGATACTCTGTGCATCCTGGTCATGATGATTCAAACTGAATGAAGCACTACGACTGACATTCATATATTCAAACGCATCCCAGAATTGCTGTACCAGAGGATGATCACTGCCAAGCTGCTCTATACGTTCACGTGCCATCGTTTCTAGAATACGTTTAGCATCACAGATTTCATCGAGATCTATCACACCTTTTAAAACGTGTTCTGAAAGTGCATCAATCATTGCCGACACTTGTGCATGACAAAGGGCAATACGAGTATGAGTAATCCCTTTTTGATGAAATTCTTCTTCAAGACCTTGAATATTGTCTGAATAAGTTTTCAGAATTTTTGCTTCATTTTTGAGGCAATGCGTCATATAGGTACATGCTTCTTCAAGCTCTATACGAGACAGCCGGTCAGCAATTCTTTTTTTATCTAAATTATGGCCTTTGGTCGTCACTGTAATATGTAATGTACGCGATAGAATCGCTTCAGAGGCTTGGATAGGGGTGTTTTGGCTAATCATGATCGCACCCCGGAATGGTGGCTCATAGGTTTCGTTGCCTGCAGTTTTTAAACCTTTAGAACGAATAGCCCGACCATTGAATGCATCTTTAAGCTCATCCCAACTGAACTTTGCTTTTTGAGTACCCCCATTTTGATCGTTACGATCGCCTTCAATGAGGACGATAGGCATATTGGATGCTTGAGCGAAGTTTCGATAAATTGCTACGCTGGTTGATTTGTTTGGGTCAAAACCTTCATATGCTTCACGACCACTGAACTTCCACAATAATTCCAGTAAGGTCGATTTACCTGCACCTGCTTGGCCCACAAATTCGAAGAAAGGATAAGAAGAATTTAATGCACGGATTTGTTCAGCAAAATAAGTTCCTGTCCACCACGCTAATATGATTAAGCCATTGGCACCATTCAAGGTGTAAAAGTCTTTCCACCATGTAGGTGAAAATTCCTTTTTAGGATTAAGGGTGATAACAGGAGAATTAGCGAGACTTTTCAATTCCTTTTTTCCTGTTCTAAAGAAATCATGTTCATTTTTGTGGATAACTTGTCCGTTATGCACAGCATATTGATCAAAGATATAAGCTTGATAATCTTTGCTATAACCAATGAAATCGATTGTTTTTACTTCACGTAGTTTTTCAGTTTTACGTTTAATAAAGGTTTCAAGTTGTTGATCGCTACCTGTCCACATGGCACCTGAAAGTACTGACATGACACGTGGTTTAAATTTACTGCGTGATGCCATGTGTTCTGCTGTAAATGTAGTTTTGGTTTCACCCCAAGGGCTTTGTAAGTGAAAGTAATACCAGGACTCATCTGTAATTTCATTGCGTTGGAAATATAAGGGTTCAAGTTGTGCATTGCAGATTTCTTTAGCTGAAGAACAGGTCTTTAATGCCTGGATACGGATTTCTTCTTCGGATAACATCTGATTTTGTTGTGATTCCTCAACATACTGGACAGCTTTGTTGAATTTCTCATAATCCAACTCCCACCAGTAGGTGCGAAATTTATGATTAAAAAAGAATTTACTAAGATTACTTCCATAAAAATTGTAGATGAGTAGACCTGCTTCTTCAGGCGTATCTACAATTTGTAGTTTGCCGAAATGAAGATACTTCTCTCGATCCTTTTCGGTGAGTTGCTCACGTTGGAAAAGGTCGTTCCAGTCTAGGGATTTGCCATTTATAGGTACTGGAGGCAGAGCAGCGGTGGAGATCCATCCCTCATCTGTGGCATGTTTATGATGCTTTGATAAAAACTTCTTACCTGCTTGATCATTGTCTAATGCCCAAACTAATCGAGGCTTATCTTTATTGAGTTCATGGCAGCGTTTTTTAATGGCATCAAGTATTTGGGTTGGATAATTACCACTGTTCATGTTGCTGATGCTGATAATTGCAGACTGTGAAAGTGCAATACTGTTGAATATGCCTTCAGTGATCCAAATACTACCTGCATGGCAGAGTTCATCTAATTCATGCATAGACCAAGCTAAGCCTGTCCATTTGCCGATAAAATTGGCTTTCTGACGACCAAACCGGTCAGGTCTATCGATGATACGTTCCCAATAAATTCCTTCAGCCAATTTAAAGCGAACTGTGGCACTGACGAGGCTTTTATTTTTTGGGGACTGATAAAGTTCTTGGCTATAGCGGCCTTTTAAGTTTTTAAGATCAAAACCACGACCTTCTTTTAAATAGGCATCTGCTGCTGCATTTGGGTTTTCGGGTGTTTTAGGATGGTATTCAGACCAATCTTTAAATAAATCTTCACAGATATCTTTGACATGTTCTTCATAACCACACTTATTGATCCGACCACATTTCACCATGCGTAGTGTTTCTGCATGAGTATAGAGTTCTTTTTCATTACAACTCGGGCAGCGCCCTTGACGATACCATTCCCCGACTTTCTTAAAGTTAAAAAGTTGATTCAGTCTGTCATCAATACGACGTTGAAGATCCATTTAAAAAACCTATAAAAGTTTAATTTGTTGAAGCCGATGGCGGTATGTAGATGCTCTAGTCAAATCAATCGTTGATGAATGGAATAGGGCAGAAATAAAGCCTTCAACATAATTCTTTTGATGTTCATCAATTTCGGTTTGTATTTCCAAACTTGCTAGTTGATGTTCGAGTTCGTTTTCCCACTGACGTTTATGCTGTGGCAATCCTGTCTGAACTTCTGGATTTGGATTAATACTATTTTGTACCGGTCTCACCATTTCCAGACTTGCTGCGAAACTTGCTAGGCATTGGTCATTACGACAAGACACAATCAGTTCATGTAGCAAAGGAGAGGGTTTTTTACGACTAGATACATGCATACGTGTGCCACAGTGGGGGCAATAAAAACCAATTGATTTACTCATGGAGTACCTCTAGATATTCAATCAAGTAATTGTTGCTCCCGACGACACTTACTTAATCGTTCTTTCTCATTTACAAAAATTTTCAAATATTTAAAAAATCTGTATTGGTTTTCAGGGAATAGCCGAAAGACCGTACCTTATGATGATTCTGAGTTTTGAGAAGACGTTTGATTCAGCTTTGATTCAACAAGATTTTTGATCCATTCATTGAGGGTCATATTATTTTTAGCTGCTTCAATACGTGCTAAGCGTCGATTTTCTGGTGTTGTACGAAAGCTGATTTGAAGTTCTTTTTGAGGTTCTTGAGTAGCCATTGTGCGTTTCCTTTGGAAGTCACAGTTTTGAACTGTGGTGAATAAAGAATTTTGTTAAAATGGTAAATAAGCAAAGCAATATTATCCCAAATGGGATAATTAATATATGGATTTATCCCAAATGGTAAATGAGAATAACGATCAAAGAGGCGAACGCCTTCGTCAGGAACGATTACGTTTAGACCTGTCGCAGAAGGACTTTGCTGCTTTATTTGGTAAAAAAACTATGGCTGCCTTTCGTTATGAGAAAGGTGAACGTGTAATGGGGCAGGATGATTTAGAAGCTTTGTATGCAGCAGGTGTAGACGTTTATTACCTAATTACTGGTGAGCGTACCCAGCCAGATTTACTTTCGGATGATGCAAAGGAACTGCTTAAACTGTGGGATTTAGTAGAGCCAAACCAGAGAGGAACTTTGATGACTTTGGTAAAGAATTTTGCGGAGAGTTTTAGTAAGAGCAAAACAAGTGACTAAATTTATAAATTCATTTTAAAAAATTGAAAAATAATAAATTTATTTAAAGAACCTCTTATTTGATACCATAGATCATGCGTAGAAAGCCCTCCTAAGAGGGCTTTTTTATTACTCTTTATTTACAGTCATTTGAATTTGACGTACCTGTTCCTGAATAATAAATAATGTTGCTGCCACAGATTCACCGGTTAGTGATTCACAGCTTTCAGTCGATTCAATCAGTAGAGCCAAGTGCTGATCTAATAACGATAATCTTGCTTGAGTATCCATATTATTCCTCTAAGAACGGTTAAAACCGTTATTTATCAGGTCAGTCAGTTCATTGAAAAATTGCCAACTCTTCTCTGTATTCTCTAAAATCAAAATTGCCTGTACTGCACATATTGAAAGATTGTATGTGTCATGCTGCTCATTGAAATGGTAGTCAATGTTTTCACGAAGTCTTGACCAGACAATATTTGTTTCTACAAAAGTTTTGTAGGAAATATCTGTTTGCAGCAAGCGGTATAAATGCTTCGAGCTGATAAAGAACTTACGCTTTTTAGAGAGTGGTTCTTGAACTCGAATAATGTGTTTTTCAATTCCCATTTTTTAAGTCCTTAAAAGTTCTTCAGGCAATATTTGTTCTGGTGTGTGCCATTGCCATTTATTTATATTTAAGCGGTTTGATGCTGAAGCTGTATAGGCAATCACGGATCTCGATTTTTTCTCCCAAAAGTGGAGTCGCGGATCATCATAAGAAACGTCCAGTTTGTACTGGCGAAGCTGTCGGTACAAAGCACGGTGTTCACTTGGTATGGTTGCCAGATTTTCTACTGTTGCTTCTGCTTGAGTTGGGGCATCCGTACCTACAATGTTTTCAGGACTTGGCTTTGGTACAGGTGATGGCTTAGTTTGAGATGTAGATATACCAAACAGATCTTTAAGCTTTTGATAGTTAATGGTGTAGTAATTCACACGGATAGATTTAATTTTTGAAAGCTTATTGATTTCAATTAGGCCGAGTTCTTTTAGCTTGGCCACAGCACGTTTGATGGTTGAAACACTGAACATGCCAAGGGTAGTTTGCCATTCTTCAAATGTATGAAACCACCATTTACGGTTTAGGTACGTGGTTAGATTTTTCTTCTGTTTAAATTTTCTATTTTCACTTAATAAAAAATGCAATTTTTGCAGGAAGGTTGCTGCTGCCGTTCCCAACTCTTTAGCAAGTTGGGGCGATGCAATGAGGGGATATTCTTGGTTTGTGAGAAGAATATTTTTCATTATTTATCTCCTCGGTAGGTTTCAGTAAAACAGGCTTTGCAATGTGAAGTCCATTGAGTTCTGCCGCGCCAAGTACCATTTCTGTAGAAAAAATCTGTGTCGAGAGGGTAGTAGTCACCACAACGGGTACAGCGTTTTTCTGTACCAAGTTCAGTATTAATATAAATTTTAGACATGCGATTCCCCTTAACGTGTAAAACGTAGGCGAATAAAATTTAAAATTTGTTTACGAATTTGGGGGCGAGCAAAGTTAGATGCTTGTAAGCGTTGTAGACAGAGGGTGTCCAGACATACAGGTGCTTGATGCACACTTTTGTTGTGAGTGTTCATAGTCGTTTTCTCTTTGATAAGTTTTAAACCTACCAACATCACTTCTCACGGTAATGGTGGCAGACCAGACAGGGGTGAGAATACCGCTCAAAGAGTAACGGCCAGCACGAAGCTGCCCTGCCTAGCCTGCCATAACGACTGCTAAACAGTGGGCAAAAAAAATGCCGCATAAGCGACTTTGATTTTGCGCTCTTTGATAATAAACAGGTTCTCACGCCTGATCACAGATTTTGCTGTGATATGGACAATATAATTTAATTTTTTTTTAAGTCAACTGTTTTTATTTTTTATCATTCTTTTATAACTCTATTCTTTATTCTATTTATATAGAAGAAAAGGTCTTTTTGATACAATGCTTTGGCTCATTGTGAGCTAATGGATCGGTTCATGTTGAGTCGATGCATGGGGGCAGAGTAAAGAAGTGAATAGATATGGTTGAGCCACAGAAAAACACTGTTAAAAATAAGATTCAAGGATTAATTTTTGGTATTGAAGATAATATTAGGAATTTTCTAGACGTTATAATTTCTAATGAATCTGATGCACCTAATTTATTACATAATGGTAAGTACAAGGTATTAAAATCTTATTGTGATAGTAGAATTCCAAAATTTAAAGAGGAATTAGAAAATAATGATTTTATTTTTGAAGATAGATATTATTCTTATACAATAATGAATAAGCTTGAAGAGATAATTAAGGAATTAATAGATATACAATTAAATAAAAGTTCAAATAATACATTTACATTGTTGGATAAAATTCTAAATACAACTGTAAAAATTAATGATATATCAAAAGAAATTAGCATGATTAATCTATCAGTTAATCGGATGAATACTGTTATTGATCCTGTGATAGAAAGATCATTGACTGATATTAGAGAAAAAGTTGGGAAGATGGATAGTGTTCTTCTTGCAATTGAACTAAATGAAACAGATAAGATTTATAAAAATGCAGAAAAAAGATTCGGTGGTAAGGCTAGAAAATATGAAAAAGCATTTTATATTACATTAATAATAACTATAGTTTTATTTGTATTATCACTATTTTTTCCTGTTTTAGATAACAATAGCCCCATTTTTGAATATGTGAAATATGTATTGTCAAAACTTGTGATAATTACTCTATCTGTAACTCTTTGTACAGTATTTAATCGAAAAGGTGCACATTTCAGAAAACTACAAGACCAAGCGTATCAGACACATTTAGAGTTAGATGCATTTCCAATCCATACAAACCGCTTAAATGATGAAGATAAAGATTATTTAATCAAGGAATTAGCACTTAAATATTTTGGTAAAGAAGTAGATCAAAGTCAGAATGATAAAATTGGAGATTTAATGAAAGATCAACTCACAGCAGGTACTGAGTTGATTAAGGTAAGTGCTGAGTTAGTAAAAAATGCAAAGACTATTAGTACCAGTGTAGATAAGACAAAAATTACTAAAATAAATAACACTTCAACTGAGGATAAGACCAAGTCTGAAGGTGACGGGTAAACTGTATATGAATTTTACGGCTCTCCGTGGAGGGCTTTTTTACTGAGAAAATTAAGCCAAGAGTTTAAAAAAAATACAATTGGTTTAATTCCCATATAAATTTAACAAAGTTTTCTTGCTTAAAAAATTAAAGATGCTATTTGTATAGTCGTGGATAGATCAGAGTTAATCATTCTTTTAATTGTTGAAAATTTAATTATCTAGCAAGTTTACTCATATTTATAGCCATAAATATGATTAGCATGCTTCAAATTTCTTAATGATTAGGAGTAAGGCATGGATATCTATGCAGAAAATGATTTATTGCTTGAACGTATTAATTCATCAATCAAGTCACAAAGTTTAACTAGAGATTCTCTAATAGATAAGATTGCTGATAGTTTAGTTCCTATATCGGCTAAACGAGAATTTTACCTAGAGGAGTTTAAGAGAAATCGAAAATTTCTATTGGAAAAGTTTATCAACAATCCTAGTGGGGTTTTTAGTTACCCAACTGACTTAAATGATGTGTTTCGCTGTATTTTAAAAATTTTGTTGAGCAAAAGGGCTTATAAAAAATTGTTAGAAAAAATAGGTAATCAGAACATTTCCAGTGATGGTTACCTAGTTTGTTATGATCCTGCAAAAAATGGTCAAAACATTCTAAAACACGGAATGATTTTTCACGCAGTACATAGCTACAGTTATGGTCATTTTCCTCTTATTTCACCGAACAGGAAAGGTCGACAAGTACTATTTACTCGATATTATTTTGAAGGTAATAATCACATATACATGTGTGAAGAAAAGCCTGATAAGAAATATTCATTTGTAGCTACAGTGTTTGACTTAACTGATGATGGCAAGATGATGTTTATTACTTCAAGAATCATTGATTTGGATGGTGATATTGATTATCAACTTGAGATGCTTATTTCTGAAAACAAACTAAATCCAAATGATTTAGCAAGTTTAAGAATTAGGGCATTAGAAGTTTTGAGAGAAAGTAAGCAATACGTTTGAAATTTCCACAAAAAACTGGGCGTAAAGCCCAGTTTTTTTATCATTTAGGTGGGAAAAGTTCGGTAATACCAGGTCTAGATGCATGATTACTAGCTCTAATAATCAATTGATTTAACAATTGTTCCCTAATTCGGTATTTGGCCTCAAAAATAAATGTTTTATGTTTCGGTAGCGATATTAAATATTTTAAATTAAATATTAAATAGAAAGGGGAAGAGTCATTATCAGTGAAAAATAACGGAGATTTCCATTCAAAATCATTTTTTCTATTATTTTTTTTATAGTCATCTAGAGAGATTTTATATCCAAGGTAATAAGGAATTAAGCCTTCCTTTTGTTGAGCATAATCACAAACAGCACCTAGTCGAACAAATACTGGTTCATAGCTGCTAGAAAAATTTTCTTTTAGACCAAAAACATCTGACTTTATTTTAGAAGTTGTCATCCCAAATAAGTCACAAGTCATTTCATTTCCCCAATAAATTGGTGTTAACACTGAACCCCAATCTAAAGGTGTCATGTTTTCATGATCTGTGACGGCTAAATGCAACATTTTATTATATCTTCCAATAGAATTAGGGTCTCTTATTTTGGAATCATCGGAATTAACCTTAGTGATCGCATCTTTCCAAATCAAATTATCTTCATAAGTGTTTTTATTATTTAAAATCTTATCAATCAATATTGGAGCAATTGTTACATTAAATGCTTGACGTGGATCTTTCTCAACATGTCCATTTCCTAGAGTAGCTCCTGTAATGCAACTTAAAACTTTATCAATTTCGTCGGCATAATCATTAAATGTTCTTTTCTCTTTAGGTATCAAAGTAATTAACTCAATGAGAGTTTGATTTACAGCTTCTAATACTTTTGACTCCCAATCAAAAAGTGTTGCAATTTGAGGAGTATCTGTAAAAAACTCTTTAATGACTTGCTTAAATTCAGTTTCTTTCCCAGGAAGAATTTTTCCAAAATCAGGATGGTTTTTGGAGGTATTTATGTATTTGGTTTTAGATAATGCACTTAAGGACAGGGGTTTACAATACTCATAACCTTCTTGTATAGATTCTTCTAAATATGTTTCTAAATCGGGGAGTTCTTGTGGGTTTTCGGTCCATAATACTAGTACAAATGGTCCATTATTTTTTGTAATTACAGTCTCTAATATATTAACAATTACGCCATAGTGTTGATTTTTTCCAAGAGAACCACCACTGAGGTTTAAATCAATAAAAAGCCCTCTTACACCTCGATAATAATCAGTAGTTAAATGGTTGTTATTTTCATCATCGTAAGGGACACCTATACAAGATGTACCAATACTTGTAAAAGCTTCAATGATAGGAGTTAAATGATCAGGTTTGTCATCTAAGACTACAAATCTTGGTGGTGTTAACATTATAAAGAATTCCCCGAAATATTATTAATCAAATACTAAAGCAAGTGCAGCGCCATCAAATTCAGCAGGAACGTCATCTTGGTCATCTAAAATAACTAAGCGTCCTTTGTTTACTTCCATCGCCAAGTTTATGTAGTAAAGACCAATTCCCATTCCATTAGGTCTTCTTGTGAAGAATGGTTTAACTAGTTGTTCCTGTTCATCTTGGAAGCCAGGACCATTATCTGCAATTATAATTGCTGTTTTTCCATAGAAGTTTTTAGTGACATTTACATAAATTTTTCTTTGACCAAGAGTTTCTTCTGGCCATCTGGTTTGTAACCAGTAAATGGCGTTGTCAAAGATATTATTTAAGCTGCCTATAAGAATTTTGAAAATAAAGGTCTGTTCAATATCAGATATATCTTCTTCTAGGAATGGGCATACAAACTGTATTTTGTGTTTTCTAAATCTTATTTTTGCTACATCACGGGCTTTTCTAATTAGATTTTTTAAGCTGGCAGGTTTGTTCTCTCCTTTACGTAATAAGTCAGAAAAGCTATCTAAAATTTTAACTAATTCATGAGCATGTTGCTTAATTAAAGAAAGATCATCAGAATGTTCAATAGTTGCATATAATGAACGTACACCATGTTCTACTTCATGAAAAACGATTGCTAATCCCATATTATTGAAACCAGTATTAAGCATCACCTCTCGCATTTCATTATAGTTCTTTTCAGTTTTTTGAATTAATGGTTCTAATTCATCAGTAAGATTATGTTTTTTTGCAATTTTTCTTAGATCATCTAATGGCTTTTCTATTTTTTTAACTTCAATATTTTTAGCATCTTCTGTTGCTTCTCTTAAACGTTCTTTATCAATCAATCTCTCAGTCTCAACGATGGATAAAACACCCAGCATTAAGTCTTGGAATTTTGAATAAGCTTCATTTTGGACGAAACCTTCTCGGTTAGTCTTTTCAATAAGATCATAACTGTCCTCAATTTTTAAGTCCAAGGAACCAACAATAATATTTCGGCTTATATGTTTTCCCGGTACATTTACGCGGCGTAAATCTAAACCTAGCCAGTCATCACCAGGCTCACCATAGTTATAGACTCGTATATTATCTCTATAAACCCTTATGCCCCCATTTTCATCTAGAAAGTTTTCGACTAGTTGTTGCTCTCCAAACTTAGATAATATTTTTTTCTCCCTATCGTATATGTAAAATTCACCTGATATATCGCCTATACCTTTAAAATCTTCGGGGCTAGCAATTACTTTTTGTTTTCTTGTCGATGCCGCTAGAGGGAGGTTTTCGTCTACTAATTCTTTAATTCTTTCTTCAATTTTTATGCCAGGTACACCCTTAAAATGATACTTAAGGTTAAGTGCTCCGTTTTTCAAGTCAAAAGTAATATGCCAAGGAGCACGTTCTTTTAACATTTCAATATCAGGAACACCTTCAGTCCAATCTGGATAGCCTTTCACTTCTAATAATGTTTCAAATTTATCATTTCTTTTGTTATTGAATGGAGTTGATATTGATGTGATTTGGCGTAATAGTTTTCTAACATCGCCTCTAGTCCATTCTTGTTCTCTTAAATCACGAACTGTAATTTGTGTTCCCATGTTTTCACCAATAAATACTTGAGGTGATCTTGTAATAACTTCGACACGAGTATCTTCAAGAAATGGTTTATCAATTAGCTCAGACCAATTTATTTTTACAAGGCATTCATCATGATTTTTAGCACGTGTAACTAATTCAATTTCATTTCCTAATTTATGAACGGCAAAGCGTCCTAGCCCTTTTTCACCAAGTGGTAATCGATTTAGCCTAGTTCTTCTTTTTTCCTTCTTTTGTTTTTCTTTATGGTCATGGGCTGGAACAAGCCATATATTCTTTATAATATCTACTGACATACCATCTCCATTATCTTCAACAACGATCTCTGCATCGGCAGTATTAACATTGTTAAGAGTAATTAAGACGGTGTCGGCATCAGCATCATAGGCATTTTTAACTAATTCAAAAATAGCAAGTCGAGGAGATCCAATTAATTGATCTCCTAGCATTTGTAATAATCTTGCTCTGGGACGAAATGCTAAGTCTTCTGATGTAATATAATTTTCAGTCATTCCCAATTCCTTAATAATTGTTCTGCAATTTTTTGTGCAAGTAAAACGGGTACAGCATTTCCAATCTGTTTAAATGCGCTTGTACGTGCAGGTTTCCCCGAAACATTTTCAAAATAATAATCATCTGGGAAGGTTTGAATTCGCGCTGCTTCTCTTGGAGTAATGGAACGGTTTTGCTCAATGTCAGGATGAATATAGTGATGTCCATCTTTAGAAATGTGAGCAACAACTGTATGTGTTGCAGGAAGGTCACCAGCAACAACTTTAAAACGATCGACAAATGAGTGTGTACCTTTATGGCTTTTTAAGCGTGAAGGTAAATCATTATAGTGTAAGCGCCTTTTTTCACCGTTCCATAAATTGACAGCAAAACGATAAATTTCTAAGTCTTGCTCAGAATGAGGGCGAGCTTGATGCCAAGTAAGAGGGAATTTTCCTTTAATACCTGATTTTTCGAGCCACTCACTTTTATAGTGAACATATTTTTGAGGAGCAGGCGTACCGCTACCAGCTTGAATTTTGGGTAAGTCAGCAAACAGTTCCCATACATTGACTTCAGGATTCCATTTTTCAGGCTCAGGATAGAAAGAGTCATCAGATAAATGATCCTTTTTACCGACTAAAATAATTCTCTTACGGTTTTGTAATACACCGTATTCATTGGCAGATAGAACTTTATATTCAATCGTGTAGCCAATTTCGACAAACAAGGCCTTCATCTTATCGAAATATAAATTGCCATTCGGATCTTTAGCTGTAAGTAGGCCAAGTACGTTTTCAAAAACAAAATATTTAGGAGAATAACGTTTTAGAAATTCACCATAGAAAATATAAAGGTGATTACGAGCATCATTAACCATGTTGCTTCGTGCACGTCCAATCAAAGAATATGCTTGGCAGGGTGGACCACCAATTATTAGATCTAGTTTTTGATTATCAATTAGAGCATCAAGCTTTTCAAAAATTTCAGGCAATGCTTCTTGATCAATAAATTTATTAATAACGGAATTGATTTCTGCACTTGGTACAGCACTATATAGTTGATCTCTACTAATTTTATTATTTAGATAATCCGTATAAATATGACTTAATTCATTTTTTCTTAGCCAATGAAAAGCTTGACGTGTTTTTAAAGTAAAACACGCCGATGCATCGGCTTCAACATGAGCAATTGGTTCGAAGCCAGCACGGATAAATCCTTCAGAAAGCCCCCCCGCACCAGCAAATAAATCCAGAAATTTTAATACATTAGACATATACAGACTATAATTAATTATTCATTGCCAGGATAGCAATAAAGCACTTTATTTACCAGGCATTATAGTCTGTTAATTTGTTGAAAAGCTATCACTTATATTTTGGATTCAAGTTCTAATTGAGTGGTTAGACCATTACTATTTGAATAATTATGAGTAGCTTTTTCAACGATCCATTTCAGTTTATTTACCTCAGCTTTAAAGCCCTGTAGGTTCATTGGAGACTCTGTACTAATTTCAGGAATGCCATAAGCTGTGGTGATACTAAATTTTGCCATCTGCCTTTTAATTTCAGCCATTTTAGCTTTGCTTGCACGTTCAGCTTCTTCTTTGTTGGCAAAAGTTCCCTTTAGATGCTTAACTTTGCCTTTCTCACCTGCGACAGCTTTTTCACGTTTAGCTTTGCCTGTGTCCTGATAACTGGCGGATACGCCAGTATGGTCAGACTCACGATCTTGTTCGCTATAACGAAATTGATCACCCTCATTTCTGGTCAAAATAATAGAAGGTAAATCTTTACCCGAAGCCGTTTTTGCAGAACCGGCTTTAAAGATAAGTAAGCAATCTTTTTTCACCGCCATTTCAGCACCATTCTGTTTGGCCAGTCGTTGTAAGAGATTCAGATCCGACTCATTAGTCTGATCCACATGGGATAAATTTATGGTTTTCAAATCGTTGGCCATGACCAAGGTTAGTTCATGATTCTTGGCAATTTCAGATGCTATATCACCGAACTTTTTACGGTGATAAGATTTTGACTTTGCTTCCTTAATCTTGCTTTTAAAATTGGCACTGGAGGCTTTCACGGTGATGAGGTCGGGTGTACCTGACCATTCCGTTTCATCGACAACAAAGTCGCCTTTGTCATGAATATTTTCACCTAAAAACCCCATCTTGCAATTCAGTTTTACTCCACGTTTAGGTAACTCCAGGGCACCATCAAAATCATCTAAAACAATACTCAGTTCATCTGCTTCATTGGCTCGGTTATCTGTCACGGTGACACTAATAATTCGACTGGAAATCAGCGCGTTTAATGGCTTGTTATTGGCAGTAATAATGCAAACTGGTGTTTTAATCATACCGAATCATCCATGCGTTCAGGCGCAGCTTGATTTTCAATACGATCATCATCGGCACGGGACAGTTTAAGGGTGTAATCGACTTTGCGAGGTACACCGTTATCGACAAGAAATGATTTGGTCTCGTCGATATTGTCAATCACATAGACCCCATATAAATAACCAGAGCCATCCATCAGCACAAAGCCTTGTCCTGTATCGGCCATACTGGCCAGTTCATCCAAGGCAAAACGGCTACCGAAACCATATTCTTCATAGATGAGACCAGGAAGAGAAACACTATCCTGACCTGAACCCATAAACTGTTTTTTGGCCCGGCCAAATGCCACGGCATTGTCTGCATAATTCCACGAACGTTGCCGCTGGATTTCTTTAAATGCCAGAGAACTGGTATTAAAAATAAATTGTCCTAAACTCATCAACATGGCTTGTCCTCCTAATCTAAATCGCTGTAGCTGCGAACATTTCCAGATGCCTGCGGACGTTGTGCTTTGGCAACTTCAATCGCGACCATTTGTGCCAGGGCTTTTTCATCCATACCGGGTGCTGCATAAATGTTGAAAACTTGCTGTACAGGCATGGAAGCCGTCATTGAATTGTTATTGTTTGAAGCAATCGGTGGACGAGAATCAAATTGAATTGCACCAGGATCAAAATAGCCCAACATGTCCTTACTGGCTGTGGTTACTGCAGTGTTGGCCAGATGACTATTATTTGAGATCCCGTTGGCTAAACCCTGCATGTTGTATGCACCTAGTTGAGCAAAAACCCGGCTAGGGGAATGGATGCCAAAAGCACCTTTAACGGTATTGGTTACCTGTGCTGCTGCTGCCTTAGCTTTTCCAATCACACCAGCAATACCATTACTAATACCGTTGGCCAGCCCCTGCATCAACATCTGGCCAAAGCCTGTAAAAGTGCTTGGGAGTTGAATACCAAAATAATTCATCACTGCAGCAAATGCGCGATAAAACAATCCGATTGGTGACCAGTTCAGGATGGTGGCGCTGATATTGGCAATACCACTACTAAAAAATGATTTAAGGTTGAGCCATAAAGTTGAGGCCCCTGAAGAAATACTGCCCCAGAGTGAAATAAAGAATTGCTTGATTGGACCCCAGTTGCGGTAAATCATATAAGCCGCAATCGCCAGTAAACCGATGGCCAGAAATAAAGGATTGGTCATCATTAAACGACCGACCATAAATAGCCCTTTACCTAACCATAAAAATGCCCCTCCAATCAGTCGGATTACATTAATTAGACTGAAGCCTTTAACCCCCAAAACACCAAAGGTCAAACGAAGCAAGGCCATCGGCCCGAGTAAGGTGACCAGTGCCAGTGCGATTGCACTGAATGCACCTAATAAAATGACAATTACTGCAATGGTTTTCATGATGGCATTGGAGAGTTCAGGATTGGCTTTAGACCAGTTGCCTATGCTTTCTGAAACATCGGTCAGACCTGTCACGACCTGTTTGAGTTCTGGTGCAATTGCAGCACCAAAGTTGGTCATTGCACTGGTAAATGTTCCTGAAGCGGCATCCCAAAGATTTTTTAAGGTACCGAGCTGCTCATTGACACGTTTTTGCAGGTCTGCCTGGGCATTCATTTTTGCCAGGGTTTCGTTATAACCGGCTTGACCTTTATCAATCAAAAGATTCAAGGCTTGAATGGTTTCAGCATCATTACCAAACATATCGGACAGTATCGGCAAACGGGCCTCTGTCGATAAGCCTTTAAGTTTACTGAGCTGCTTAAACATCTTGTCCAGACCACCGAACTCACCTTTGCCGTCGGTAAAGTTCATCGACAGTTTTGAGCCTTTTAAGGCGGATTGAATCCCTTTGCTGTCCATCATCGATGAGAAAATTTTGCTGTAGGCATTACCTGCAGATTCACCTGCCATTGCAGCCTGGTCTGCCATGACTAAAAGGGGAGCCATAGCTTGGGCACCTTTTAAACCTTCGGCTTTAATGGTTTTCATCCCGGCAGATAATTTAGAAAAGCCTTGCAGCATATTGGTGGAGTCAACGCCCAAATAGTACGACCGTTGAATCGTATCCATCAGGCTCAACATATCTTTTTCAGAGGTCTTGGTCGCATCCTGCATTTTGGCTGCAAATTCGGCTGCTTCTTCAAAAGGCATTTTTAACTGCACCGCAAGATAACCGGATGCTTGGCCAACACCGCCTAGAATGGCTTTATAGCTGATGCCTTGCTGAACCAGTTTAGCCATCATCAGTTGGAAGTCGGCCGTCGTACCCGGGAGTTTGGTGCCGAGTTGATTGGCCAGTTGATTGATGTCATTAAATTCTTTGGCCACTTGGCCATTCGATTGCATCATGGAGACTTTAAGGGTGGTGGCCGCGTCTTCAGCATCAGCATAAGCTTTAATGGGTACTGCCAAAGCACCTGCACCCACCGCAGCACCTGCACCGGCTCTAACTCCGGTATCTGAAACTTTGCCCATCATTTCTTGGGTACTTTTATGCTGTTTGACCAGATCATTCATACGTTTCTGGCTTGCAACCTGTTTATCCAGTTGCTGCTTTTTTCGTTGTAGGGCTTGGCTTGATGCATCAATACGCGACTTTAATTCACGCTCATCTCTACCTAGGGATTTGGTACTGATTCCGGCCTGATTTAATCCGTTACGCAGCATTTGTAATTGACGCAGTTGATCCTGTTCAGCTTGTTTTAACGATTTAACGCTCAGTTTGGCTTTCTCAAATTCCTTGATCATCGAACGGGTAGGCTTTTGCACACTGGCATGCTCTTGGGCCAGTCTGGCCACCGTCTGCTGCGCTGATTCAAGATCCTTTCGGGTTCCCTTCAAGGCAGTGGATAAACGTCGAAATGACGTAATATCCGACTGCGATTTGCTCAGTTTTTTTAACTCTTCACGTTGGGCACGTAGAGCATCACTGGTCTTTTCACTTGAACCCATAATGTCCTTGAGTGGGGCAGTGGCTTTGTCCACCAGTTCCAACATGGCTTTTAAGCTAATTTGACTCATCTGCTATCTGTTTCCCATCGTGCTCGAGCACGTTCATGCCAATCCATTAATTCATCAATTTCATAATCATCACAGTCTGCCGGTGTCCAACCAAACACCACCGCCAGATCTGCGATGACATCGTCGGTACTTACTGGAAGTCTTCTTCCTCGGTTTTCACGAAAAAACCAATCACTTCCTTGCTGAGTTTGGTCAGGTCAGAAGGGCTGAGGTCATAAACATCATTTTCCGACATCGTCGGTGTGGTAATACGTGGGGCAAGTTTTGCCAACGTATCCACATCAAGCTGTAATACGTTGACCAGGGTTAAACCACGAAGGGCACGGGTTTTCGGTTTACGGATCACAATTTCAATAATGGTTTGTTCACCACGCTTAAACCCTTCATCAAAATTGACTGTGATCATGTTCGGATCTTGAATCGCTTCTTGGTTTTGTTGCTGTGCTTCAGGGGTCATATTGATTTCTCAAATAAATTGAATAGGGGGAATAACCTGGTCTTTACAGACCAAGTAATTTTTTAATTTCTTGAGCGATATTAGTTGAGCCAAAACGCTCGGTACCATTGACGAAATCCAGTTCAACTTCGACTACCCCATCTACTTCCATGCGGTAGTAAGTAAAGTTGTAAGACATTTTGATTTCTGTCTTTTCGCCATTTTTGGAATCACCCGGATCAAGTTCGATGGCTTGGCCACGGGTATAGATTTCCACAGTTTGGGTGGTGCAATTGTCTTGACGTTCATAGACACCGACAAAACGAACAGGTAAATCTGAAGTACCACAGACACCGAGCTGACGGTACTGTTTGACATCAAAACCAGCATAGACAACTTCGCCTTCAAGCTTTTCATAGCCCATTGACAAGGCAATATCACCAATCATGCCTGCGCCACGATAGTCTTCAGTCTTCTTGGTGATTTTGGGAATGGTGACGCTTTCAGCGACACCTGCCCATGAGTGGGTATTCACAAATACATTAAAGTTTTTGAGCGTACGTGGAAGCATGGCTTAGATTCCTTCAGTGGTATTTGTGCCATTAATCATTTGAGCAAAGTCAACTAAATAACGGTCGCTAATACGTTGGTTTAATCCCAGGTTTTCAAGCGTAGGGATAGGGGTATAGTCGTAGTCAATCCACATCACACCTTGCGATAACTGCTCGACTGAATTTTCAGCTTCGTCGTACCAGACCGATGCACCTATCAAATGCTTGGCATCGACATGTTCACGCAACTTGGCATTAATCGAGTCAATAATATCTTTGGCCAGAAAAGGGGTCAGCGGTTGGTCCACGAAAGGAAAACAGCCATTAATAATGGTGTCTAATAAGAACTGGGCTGTACGTGTCGCCACTTCAAAGGAAAAGCGAATGTCATCTGAACAGTTGCGATTGCCCCAAAAACGGAAACCCATATGCTGGATCATGGTGGTGATGTCCTGGCTATTTAAATAACCGGTATCAGTGTCAGGATCTTCCAGATCCCAGGTAATCGGCTGGCTGATTCCTGTTGGACCCGTCACGGGAATATTGGAGAGAGATTTATGAAATCCGACTTTTTGATCCGTTTCAGCACGTAATGCTGCAGCAGCGACGGCAGCAGTAAAAATGCCTGTTCCATATTTTAAAGTCATGAGGATTAGACTCCTTCATACATGGTTTTGCCTAAAGTAATCAGTTCAATCGGACTATTAAAAGGTTGTCCGCTATAACGATCTCTAAGCAGTGGAAAGAGGTCATCTTCTTGAGATGGATTTTGTTTGAATACCAGACGGATAGAATCTTTTTCTAAATCACCTTTATTGCCTGAAATGCGGTATCCATTGCGAGTACCAAAATGTGCAATGCCACCACCGCCCTGATCTATTGAAATATCAGGATAGGCTTGAAAAATAGTTTCTATGCATTTGATAAATGAACCGGAGGTACTGTCAGGTTCTAAATCACCGACAGTTTGATTGAACTCTATTTTTTCACCATTACGATACAGGTCATAAGTCAGTGAAACGGAAGAGCGATCTGCTGCAGTTATTTTAAGTGCAATTTCATTAAACTCCAGATCGGAATCACCGCTGCCGAGGAACACATTACCGCTTGTGAATTCTGGCCAGATGAGTTCAATTTCACGAAATGCCAGCATTTGACGAAAATTCGCCACAGCTTCAGCCGATTTCATAATCATGCCTTCAGCATCGCGTGGTGTGATGTATGAATAGGCACGTAGCTTCTTACAAATCGCACCGATGGCATTGGCAACATCAACCGTTTCAACATCCGGTACACAAATAATTTTTGGAGTAATTCCCAAAACTGATTTGACCGTCAGTAGAGCTTGAAGACCTGTACGCTGACCGAATTCATCCGTGGTACCAATAACGGTCGACTGATCGAATGAGGGACTAAATGGATTCTCAATTCGAATAACCACCAGGGTTGGGGAGGTGATTTGAGAAATGATTTCCAGATTTTTACGTAATTTGCCTGTCACACCGGCTTTAGGTAAAACGCGATTGATTGAGGTGACCAGGATAGGGGTATTCAGCGGAAAAGCTTCTTCGTCCGCATCATTTGCATAGGCAAGCATGGCAATCACAGCAGTCGCTGCATCGCGAATCGGGATTTTTCCAGAAGCTGTTTCTCGGCCTGTAATACCGTGATGACGTTCAGCCATTGTTTAGACTCCAAAAGGGGTTGTACTTTTAGAGTCATAATGAATGGAGGACTTTTTTTATTCTATGAGCAAAATCCTGTTTAACGCTTAATCAGGATTTTGAAAAAAAATGGTTATGCTGTTCGCTTCCACACGTCAACGATTATAGAGGGTTGAATATTATTATGGGCTTGACCAGCACCATTTTTCTTAATCGTCATCTTGGTAAATTGTGCAGCAGTAATATCTGAAGTTTGAAGATAGGTACTGTTGTAATTCGGTGAGGCAGTTCCTGCAGGATTGATACCACCCATGCCATCACCATCACCAGGTATGATGTCCCCTAGTGAAGCCACAAGTTTATTGTACGGTGAACCCTCGTCAATATGATCATGTTCCGGCATTTCAGACTTTGTTATTTTATGTTGATATTCACCATCAGAATGACCAATTGTTTTCATGAATTCTGGTGCGAGTTCATTGGTATCAGAGGCACGTGCAACAAGGGCATGACCATCACCGAATTTTTCCCATACCCCATATTTTTTATGGGCTGCAACAGCAGCGGAATCGGCAAAATTTAAAGTCGTAATGAAAAGGTCACCGACTTTTATATCCTCTTTATTATTGATGGCTTCCATCAGCTCGTTAAATTTTTCCAATACCCATGTTTTAGTTGCAGAAATACTGAGTGGATTAACTTCAATCAAAGCCTGGGCACCTGCGGTGGCTTTAATGTCGATGACCAATTCAAGTTCACCACCGCCACCTTCAGCAATCACCGGTTTATAAGCACCATGATAATTACCGATATACACCAGTTTTCCTGAAGCATCTTTTAGACCGATTTCATGAATATTAAAGCCACCCACATTGGCAGGGATAATGGCTGAAACAGTCGCACTATTATTTTCGACTTTAACTTCGCGGATTTCGACAGCTGCAGTTTGATGAACGAGCTGGGTTAAGTCTGTATGGTCAATCGGTTGGTAGGGGATACCATTTGCATCACCAATCACCATTTCAGTCAATGTGATGGATTGCAGGTCGTGAGCTGCAGCAACAAGTTCTGCACCATAATTGGTAAGTGTGACGTAATATTTTGCAGGCATATTCTTCTCTTTACATACTTTCTAAATGAATTTTGGTGGCAGAGGTGACCGAACCTGTAAGGTAAAAACCACAAAGAGTTTGTACTTTGGCGGAAATGGAATAGTTATCTCGGACGGATTTGGTCGCATCAATGGCAGTATGAACTTGCAATAACTGTTCAATTGAAAGCAGATACTGAGGATTGATAATGACCACAAAAGTAAAGGGCTTTTGTGGGGGATTAAATTCATACCATGCCTTTAGTTGATAATTGTCGACGACGGTACTGAGGAGACTGGAGATAGATGATCGTGTGCCACGTCCAGCATTAAAAGACTCACTTTCACGGATGGCATTTCGCTTGTCTTGTTCATTCCAGTCGGGCTGCCAATATTCGACACGGTGCTCCCACGCAAGCCAAGGCAAATGAGGTACAGGACAATGATCGATACTGTGTAAATCCACAAAAGGGACTGGAATGAGGGAAATTTTTTCACCAAGCTGCTCTATATTTTTTTCTAGTTTTGTGGCATTTCGTGGGAGAAGACTAGACATCTGTAAACTCCACAATATTGATATTAATCGCAGTGCATTTTGAATAACGGCTCTTTGGTAGGACAATATCGGATGCTGGGCTATTTAAAATGACATTTTGAACACCGCCCTGGTGCAAGGATCGGAATAGTCCGCTACGCGTTACGTCATAACCCAATGATGATATTTTTTCGATGTATAAATGTGCATCCGCTTCAGCAGCTGCTTTGACCACGGCAGAGTCGGGGCCAGGAAAAAGAACCAGGGTTGCATTAAGTTGCCACTCTTCTACGGTCGCAGCTTTGACATGAACCTGATCGGTGAACGGTCGTCGGGTATCTTGATCTAAAGTCTCATCGACCATATCAAGTAAAGTTTGTGGGGCAATCGCATCAATATGGCTTTGTACCCAAATATTGACATGACCTTCTTCTGGCGTTTCGACAGAAATATCTTTGACATGGCCATGTGCACTTAGACCCCAAAACTGATAGGCACCGACTGAACCTGCAGACATGCTTTCAGGCTGTAAATGCACCCGTCGACGTAAATCCTCATCCGACTCCATCACCGCTTCAATCGGGGGAATGGCATTGGGTTGTGCAGGAATGATGGTTTTTCGGTACACATCACGGTTGGCAGCCAGATGGTCTAAATCGGATTTGGTGGCATAAGCCAACATCAGTGCTTTGGCGGTTGCATTGATTTGTCCGGTCTTTAATAAAAAACGATAGGCAAAGGTTTCCAGTAGCTTAACCAAAGGCTCACTTTCAAAATTAAGAACGTCGCTCAGTTCTGGATCTCTTGAAATTAACTCCTGCTTACAGGCTAAAAGTTCAGCTTCAAAATCTAACTGCTGAAGAACATCCGGAAAAGGTAATGAGGATAAATCGACACGGTTTATGGTGCTCATGCAGCTGCTCCAAATGTATAGCTCTGTTTGAAAGTTTGATCTTGGTTATATTGCGAATATGTGCCAATGAGCGTGACATCCCATCCATTCTGACTGTCTGTACTACTGACCTGAACCTGCTTGATTTTAAGCCGGGATTCAAAACGGATAATGGCTGTAGCCGAGGCATTCATAATTTTTAATTTGGTGATGTCATTGCAGGGCTGATCAATTAAATGCGGTAAAAGAGAACCGTAATTTCGTCGGCATATTCGGGTACCGAGTAAAGTACTTAAAATGTCGTGCAGAGATTGTTCAAGATGGGCAGGCAATCGCCCATCATCCCGAATGGTTTTTCCTGTATACCGTGACATGCCTTTAATCATTTGTCGCACCTCCAGTAGGAAGGGGCTGCGTTGTCTGTCCTGGCCCATTCATGACATTGCCATGAGGATGACCCACCAGGCTGACTTCTTTTGCTGTGACATCTTCATTGGATGAAATAGCTTTTTCGGCATGTACGCTGCCAGTAAAGACGGTTTCCGGCACATCAAAAGTACACTTGTTTAATTTGAACAGGGCTTCTCCAGATTCAATATTGACACTTAAAAAATGCTCACCGATTTGGACAAAAACTTCATTCGGATCGGTACTTGGAGGAGGGAATGCCTCGGAGAAAAGACTGATCTGGGGGACCGAACTGGTGAGCTCACCGCCTTGGGCTGAAACAGAAAATTGTTCTCCTAACGATGGGCATCGCCAAACTTTGACGACACCTGCAGCCATCGTTGGAATGGGAATCCAGTCCGTTTCATTTTCATCAATTTTGAGGCGAATTTTCCACGCTGAAGCATCGATAGCGATCACGGTACCGATGCTAGAAAGGTTTTGAAATTGTCTTAAAAGTTGATTCGTCATGCTCATACAAACGTAAAATGCCCATGACCGAAATCATGGGCAATTTGATTTTAAAGTGCGAGGACTTGAATCCTGTTTAACGCTTAATCAGGAATTTGATAATTGGTGATGATCAGCTCTTTGCCGTTATTTTCATCATGGGCTTTGCTGTTTAATGACCAGCGGATTTGTTTGCTATGAAAATAAAAACCATCAAATAACTCGTGCACCTCAGGTACATCATTCAGGCTTAAAATAAATTTACCTTTAATATTTTTCAGTAATTCACGCAATTTAATGAAATCATCACGGCCAAAAATATCTTTGCCATAGTACTTTTCACAGTTGTAGTACGGTGGATCTAGATAGAACAAGGTGTCCTCCCGATCCATTTTTTGGATCAAAACATCATAATTCCGATTCTCAATAGTTACTTTTTGCAGACGTTGATGAATGGTTGAAAGAACAGTTTTTAACTCATCACCGAGTTTTAAAGAGGGGGGACGCTCTGCATGGGAAAAGAAATTCGGCTCGGCAACTTTTGCCCCAAAGCAGGTGCGTAGCAAATAATAAAAACGCGCTGCGCGTTGAACGTCGGTCAGGGATGAATTTTTCTCGGCTTTTAAGCGTTCAAATTCATCACGACTGATCAGCTGCGTTTCAAATTCCTTTTCTAAGGCTTCAGGATGATATTTAAATACCCGGTACAGATTAATTAAATCCCCATTTACATCATTGATGGTTTCAAGTGTTGATGTTGATTTTTTAAATAAGACCCAACCTGCACCGCCAAACACTTCGCAGTAATGCTTATGTTCGGGCATCATCTCAATGATGGTACGTGCCAGTTGTGACTTACCGCCTAACCAACCTGAAAAAGACCGGCCAGAAGCGTTATAAGTGGTTTTGGTTGAAGTGTTAGGGTTAGTTTTCGGGGACATAAGTCAACTCCGTTGGTAGCTCTGGGCTATCTAACCTGACGCTCTAGGCGTTCCAATGATTTAGCACTCGACATCGAGGGCATTTGATTTCAAGTTTTACTGTGAGTTTTTCTATGCGGCACAGTAATTTTCCGCACTTACATCTAAGTTCAATCATTCTTATTGAAAATTAAAAGTTAGAGCGAGAAATCATGAACAAATTTTTTCGAATATACGAGGTGTACAATCCTGTTTAAGGCTTAAGCAGGATTTAATAAAAAATAACTTTATTATCTATAAGATCTTTTACTTAAAATTTGAGACATCAAGATACTGTGATATTTCATTAGCTAATGCTAAGATTTAGAGGAAAAATTGAGTTGCTTTGCTTGGAGATTATTTTGTTATGGATAATAATAAAAAGGAGATTGTGAAAAATATTGGTGAGGCAGCGATAGATTCTCTATTAACAATAGCCGGTACTATGACATTTGGAATATCTACTAATATTATTGACTTTGCTGATAAAATTTTTAAGTACCACAATGATATCCAAAAAATTCATTCACTAAAACAATTGCAATCTTTCTATGAAACCCCTAGTAGACTTAATAAAGTTGATCTTGAAAATTTTAAGAAAAAAAATGAAAACTATACAGAAACCGTTCTAGATTTAATGAAGTCTATTGATCTTACGATTAATAAAAAACAAGCTGTAATGTTAGCTAAGTTATTGGAGCTTTATATTTTAGGTGGTATTGACTCAGATAAATATGAGTTTTGGAAGCATATTGTTATTCAATTAAATGGATATTTTATTAATGAAATTCAGGATCTTTATAACAACTCTCTTCAGTATCATATAAATAATATTGATGATAATCCTGATAGCTACCAAGCAAAAAATAATAAACTTCCCGCTGCTGAATTAATGAATTTTGGATTTGTTAGTAATCAATCTAAGGATGGTTTTGCAAAAGATGTAATATGTAGTGTTTGCCTTGATGTCAGAACGCGGGAGTTTTATAACTTTTATAATAATATTTTTAAAGACTAAGCATCTAAAATTCATTCAATTAATAAATATCTTTTTATTTCATATCCAATCCATTTTTCATCATCTTTACTAAAGCCCACCAATTCACGAATTGGATAGTGGGTGGCTTTTGCATAGCGACTAGGCTTAATGGTTTTACCTTGTTGATGCACTTCAGCGACCACAGCCGTCCTTCCACCAAAACCGACTGCAGCATGATCTGCAGAATACTCAGTTTTTATATCCTTACCGATATTTTGGAATAAATCGCCTTGGCGCTTTTTATTTCCGATTTGATTGCGTTGACGCGGAATAAAACGATGGCCATTTGGATCTCGCTGCTGTTTGATTCGATCACGCTGGCGTACCCTTAAACCTTGAGCCAAACGACGCATCAGTTCTCGTCGCTGGGTTGGTTCAAGACGCAGCGCAATCTGATCAAGCCAATGATCTAATCCAGCATAGGCATCCATTATTCAGTTCCTGCAGGTACAAATTTTCCAGACTTATCGCTCCAGACCATTTCCGGACAAACATGGTACCCATTATCATCCATGACGATTTTATTGCGCTGCGGAAAATCAATCTCAAGATCAAAGGTATTGGCATCAATAATTTCACTGCTAAATGAAATTTGTACATCGTTGCCTGTTGCATCCAAATGCAGCTTTTTGGACTTGAGCCATTCACGAATCTGCATGATCACTTCAATCGGATCACCACGATAATCCAGGAAGAGCAACCGAGCGGTATATTCCATATAGCCCTTTGCCTGAGTTCCATTCACAATAAACAGATGACATTTATCTGCCGTCATCAATGGTAATTTTTCTTGCAGATAGGGCTTTAATGGAATTAAGGCTTGCATGACTTATGATCCTTCAGCAAATTTTTTATATGCATTTGCTAACTTAATATCGTAATTATTTTTTGCATAAGCCTTGCCATTGTAGCCTAGTGCAAACGCTTTCCAGTCTTTGCTTTTAAGGGCATTTACAAGATTATTTACATTAATATACCGGCACATGGCATCAAGTTGAGAGGCTTCATCTTTATACATTGCATTGATAAATGCTTGTAGTGATGTATAGCCCAAGGACTGCCAGTGATAGCCCATCACTTGACCAATGCCCCATGAACAGGACTCAAGGGCGGATTCACGATGATATTCAGCAGCAGCAGCTAATCGGCCATGCTGAGCAGAATATAAGCCATATGCACCAGATGATTTATTACAGAGGTCTGGTCGTTCTATTAGCATTATTCGCAAATCGAAATCACGCTTATTGGCAATTAAACGCTGACGCATGACATGACGTTCAAATAAAATCACCGGCGTGTTATCTGGATTAAATCCTGAGCCTCGACATTCCACTTCATGAATGGCTTGAAGGGCAGCAGTTTCAATCCCCAGTTTTTCGGCTTGTTGCTGGATTTGTTCAATAGTGAGTTTTTTTGACATTTTTCTTTTCCTATTTAAACATGGCAGCAAAGGCAGCTTTAATTTCAGCAATAATTTCACTGAATGCTTTACCTTTCCATAACTGCATGGATTGATACCCGATCCCAATCAGCAACATGCCAAAGACGGCAAAAATCAGCATCACAAAACCTTGAGACTGCATGGAGTAATGGGCCAGTTGGTAATATTCAATAAAAGCCGATCCGCCATATAAGCTAATGGCCACACTAATCGCGAATTTTAAAATCACCCCGAGGGTAATTTTGATTCGGCCTTGTGGATCTATATCACCGCTTAAAATCAGCGCTAAAATTGCGCCCATAATCGCGGCAATAATTTTTAAAAGCCACGGTAATCCCTTAATTGAAATAGGATCATTCATTCGGTTCCCCTTTAATCCCACAGTTTCAGTGAGGGAGTACTTTGTATTTGAGTTGTTTCAGGCAAAATAACGGTTTGATGCTCGTCTAAAAATGTTCCATGCAACTCAGGATTTAATTCAATCAGTACAGCCAAAACCTGTACTGAATTGTCTTTGAAATAACGGTATGCAATAGCATCTAAAGTATCGCCCTGTATGGCATTGACTGTACTCATACCAGTTTGACCCGGTTACGTTTTCGGTTCGTCAGGTCAGCAATGGTGTGATTTACAATTCGACGTAGCGATTGAGCTTTTGCCTGTTGATTTTCCCCACGTGATTGACCATTTGTTGTGGTATCAAAATCCAGGTTCTCTTCACCAATCAATGCTGCTGCTTCATAGCAGACCGCACGTTTGTATTTTCGAATTTGGGTTTCTGTTTCTATTTTCAGTAAAAGGACCTGGTCATTGATGATGTCCATCGCTAACAGGATTTTTTCTGTAAGCAAAGGCTCGCCCTTGGACTGATCTAAACGCACCGTACCCAACAAATCGGTAATACTGACGTTAGGACGCTCTGGATCAGGATTCGGAACTTCACTATTGGTCACGGGTGCGTTTAGCAGCATTTTATTTACTCCGCTGACGAACTTGTGTCGCTAGACACATTAGAGTCGGTGGACGCAGGAACTGACACATCTGCTGCCGAAGCATCAAGTGAATCAGCCTGCGAGCCGACAGTGGCGTCGGGAGACGACCCGGTTGTTTGCAGATTCAATAGCTTTTCAAGGGCTGCAATATCTTTTTTACAGCCGACTTTGCTATTGAGTCGCAAGGCATTTTTATAAGCATTGAGTGCTTCATGGGGTTGGGCTTCTTTTAAAGCATCTCCGGAAGCACGGTAAATTTTGGCACGGGCTTGATCGACCATTTGTTCACCCACACCCAGCTCAATAATTCGTTTAATCAGTTCAGCATGGGCAAGAGCGAGGTCTGAATCATTCAGAAAATCTTCAGCACATTGTTCAGTGACAAACTCTGCAATATTGCGGCTATATCCTTCAGGCATGACCATGTCATTTAAAAGGGCATATTCAGCAATACGAATAGCTAGGGCGTATTCACCTGCATCGACTGCCCAGATCATTAAGGTCACTAGCGTGGTGTTTTGGGCAGATGGAGAAACCGCCAAACAGCCTTCGATATAGCCTAAATATTCAGGTAGCCATGCTATTTTTTTAGCAATTTTTTCCTGCGTTGATTTGGTGTCCTGCAGCTCGTTCATATGATTGAACAAACGCAATTCAATATTTGCTGCAGGAGAGGTGGCAACAAGGACTGTGCCTGTTCGATCACCTTCAGGCGCACCAGGATCAATGCCCATAATCACTTTTTTCTTGCGTAAACGTGGATCGAGGCTTTGAGCATTTTTTATTGCTTTTTGAGCCAGTTTTTTTTCACGGTTTTGGCGCATTGAATTCGACATTAGGCTTCTACCTCAATGTTTTCAAGTAGCACACATTTCGCATAGTCTTCCACCACGAAGTCTTCATTCACAGACTGGTAGTCAACTGCACGATCCCATTCAGGCTGTTCGACAATGGAACGGTTTAAGGTACCTGACTGCATATAAATCGAAAGGTTATCCGGAGTCGTGATCAAAATCGTTTTTGCCGGGAATTTAGGGACATGCAAAGCTTGCAAGGTACCGAGCTGCTTATTGGCATAAATTGTTCGTGCAGCAAGCTGTTCAGTTGGATCCTGGATGGTATTCAGCAACGGCAAGTATTTGTCGCTCAAAATCCCACGGCCACAAATTGCAATCAATCCGCTTTCGCGATGTTGTTCAGCGATATATTCTTCAACCGCAAACTCAACCAGTCCATCGACCGTTTTAAACTCGTTGCCTGCACCGACTTTAATCACCAGATTACCGGTACCATCATCAACACCTTCATAATGCTGCTCCGGTGCAATATCACGAATTTTTTGCAACCAGCCTTTTTTTACATCCTGTAAAAGAGGATTGGCAATCCGGTCAGAAGTGGGCGCACGATATAAACCATTAAAACCGATACACAGTTTGTCTAGTGCAATGGCTTTAATCACCATCGCCTGCAATTTGGCTTTAAAGTCTGGATGGTGTTTCCAGGCATTTAGCAATGACCAGTAATACGCCACGTCATAGTTGGTCTGGGTACAGTCGTATTCATCCAGTAAATCCAGTGTGCCAACGGCAACCGGTGTACGGGCTTTGACTCGGGTATCGGTGGTGCCTGCAACAGAAGAACCAATTTGCAGCCCAATTTTTTCCCCTTTGGCATTATCAACCGGGAAAACATTAATTTGTTTTAAAAAGTCCGCAGACTCCTGGTAAGCAGCAATAATTTTTTGTTCAGGTACAGGCTGAACGGCAAAAGTATGTTTTGCATCTTCAACATTATTTACACGTGCAATATCAGCGATATATGACGAAAGTTTAGTACGTGCAATAGGATTCAGAACGACTGACATAATTGAAAATTCCTTGTTTATTTAATCAGAATGAAATCTGGTCAGTTTTAATTAGTATGCAACTTGGTCAGTATCACCACCGATTGAAGCAGGTGGGTTATTGACAGGCGTTTTTGAAAGCTGGGTGAATTGCTGCTGTAAAGATTGGATAGACTGCAAAATTGGAGCAAGCGCCTGACTTAATTGATCCTGTTCCGGGGTTGCAGGTACTTGCGTATTTTGGGTGACTGGTGCCGTTGTGGTAACTGGAACAGACGGTTGAGTGGAAAAGGCACTAAATTTATCATTCAGATCCCTAATCCCATTTAAAGCAGTCACTAAACCTTCGGTAACCACAGCCTGGAAATCGTCAGGCTGAGCTGCCGGTTTTGGTTGACTCGGTGTAAGCATGCTTTTGAGCTGCTCTAAAAAACCTTTTTGATCATTCGGAACTGAATTGTTCTGTTCAGCCGGTGCTGTCGGAATAGACATAAAAATCTCCGCATTGGGTTGAGTGCGTACTGCAAATTGATTAGCTGAAAATTTGATAGGTTCAGTACCGAGTGAAGCCGGGGTGTCGGTCAAACCAAGACCCACCTGATAGGCAATTCCTGTTCCGGCAAAGTTGCGATAAAACTCGATTGATGGATAAATTTTCTGACCATTTTTATTCATGGCCACAAAGTTCGGTAAAGCAGAAATGGTGTTATAAAGGGACCACTTGCCATCTTCTTGCACAGCTTCAACTTTGGTGATGTCGCCATAGGCATTGAATGGGGGTTCGGGTGACCATCCTGAAAAATGCTCGAGATTGATTCGTGCCCCATATTTTTCCAGACTGTAACTTGAACCCATTTGCTGAATTTCCTGTCCAGTCAGTTCACGTCCATCAACTGTTTGACCTTCACGTGCAACTCGAAAACGTTTTTCAACACGCCCTTCACCTGCAAGTCCCATACAAATTTCCATCTATGTTTCTGATGTATGCAGTCTGCTTGTAAGGGGATAGGTGTCGCAACGACCAGAATCCTGTTTAACGCTTAATCAGGATTTTTCCATTTCGGGAAAATCTGTGCATAGGGCAACATTGAGGGCATGAATACACCTCAACCTATACAGTTCGACCTTATGAATCCCCGGCAACATGGACGAATCCTGTTTGCGATGGGCATGTCTGTCTCTGAAATTGCCAAACAAATCGAAGAGAATCGCGCCACAGTCGAAAGTTGGAAACAGCGCGATGCCTGGGAAAAAGCGGATTTATTTGATGACGTGACTTTGGGGTTAAAAGTCCGCTATATGGCTTTGACTTTTATGGATGGGAAGAGCAATGCAAATTACAAAGAAATGGAGTTTATCGGGGTTCAATTTGAACGTTGGGCACGAATAGAACGCTATCGTGAAGGAGGAACACAAGCGGATCTCAATCCTAAACTTGAAAATCGGAACAATAAACCACGTAAGCAAAAACTGAAAAATCAGCTGACTGAAGAAGATTTACAGAAACTCGAACAAGCCTTTGAAGAATATCTATATCTGTATCAACAGGAATGGATGAATGCCATATCCTGGTCACGGATTTTCATTTTGCTGAAATCCCGGCAGATCGGTGCCACCTATATTTTTGCATTATGGGCATTGATTGATTTACTTAAAACAGGCAAAAACAAAATCTTCATGTCTGCTTCCAAGGCGCAGGCCTATCAGTTTATTGAATACATTAAAGCCTTTGTACTTGAAGTTTGTGGGATTGAACTGACCGGAGATCCAATTGTTATTAATGGACCGAATGGACAGGCGACCGTTTATTACCTGGGAACAAATGCCCTGACCGCCCAAGGTCGACATGGTGATGTCATCATGGATGAATTTTTTTGGATTCGTAATTTTTTGAAATTCAAAAAAGTGGCCAGTGCGATGGCTTCGCAAAAAATGTACAAGCAAATTTACATGTCTACGCCTTCCAGTATTTTGCATGAAGCCTATGCATTTTGGACAGGCACAGACAGTAAACGTAAATTACCGATTGAAATTGATATCAGTAAAGCTGCTTTAAAATTACCTGTGAAATGTGCCGACCGTAAGACCCGGCAAATTGTCACTTTAGATGATGCTGAAGCCAAAGGCTGTGATCTATTTGATCGTGATGACTTGCTTGCAGAATATGGTGATGATGAGTTTGCCAACCTGTTTGATTGTGATTTTATTGATGACTCAGGCTCATATTTCCCACTCAAAGATATCATTCCCAATATGGTGGATTCATGGGAAGTCTGGAATGATTTTCATCCCAATGAAACACCTCACTATCAAGGTGATGTCTGGTTGGGGTACGACCCATCATTTACCGGTGACAATGCTGCCTTGGCCGTGATTGCACCGCCACGTACCCCATTAGAACCCTATCGGATTTTAGAGGTTAAACAGTTCAAGGGACTGACCGCACAGGAACAGGCGCTTTACATTAAAAAGGTGTGTGGACGTTATCACGTCATGTTTATAGGTATAGACAATACCGGTAATGGTATTGCTGTCGCAGAGCATGTGGCTAAATTTTTCCCGGCTTTAACGCGTTTGAACTATAACCCTGAATTGAAAATACGTATGGGTTTACGCGCAAAAGAACTGTTTCAAAAAAGACGCTTACATTTTGATGCCGGTCTTACCACGGTAGCAAAGGCCTTTCTTTCAATTAAGAAAGCACTCACCAGTGGGGGTGGCAATAAAACGCTCATTACCACTCGATCTGCTGAAAATGGTCATGGTGACATGGCATGGGCAATCATGAACGGATTAGAGAATGCTCCGATTATTGATACCACTGATGCATCACAACAAGGCGCACAACGTAGCCGAATTCGAGTATTCAAATCATGAACTTAAATAATTTTATTCCTAAACCCCTACAACGGTTTAGTCCATTTTCTTCAGCACCGGCTGAGGCACCGATGGAAGTATCAGCCAAGACTTCAATTATCTGTCGTAACTTTGGACAACCTGAACCGGTACTGGATGGGCATGCTTTGTTTGAATATGGCTATTGTCCGAAATGGCTAGATTGGTATGACTTGCCCTATGACATGTTGGCTACTGCCAAACTGTTCCGGGCAACCAGTCACCACACTAGTGCACTAATTGTGAAACGCAATATTTTAACCAGCGATTTTATTCCTCATCCTTGGTTGAGCCGACATGAATTTAATGCTTTGGCATTAAACCTTCTAACTTTTGCAAATTGCTATGTGCATATCAAAAGAAATCTTTTTGGGGGGATCATTGGACTCGGATCTCGACCAGCATTAAATATGCGTCGTGGTCTGGATTTGGAAAGTTATTTTCAGTTGGATTATGACCAGACCAAAAACCATAAATTTACACCTCAAGACATGATCCATTTATTTGAATCAGACATTGGGCAAGAGGTGTATGGAGTCCCCAATTATTTAAGCAGTGTGAATGCGATTCTACTGAATGAATCTGCCACCTTATTCCGTCGACGCTATTATAAAAATGGTGCTCATGCAGGTTTTATTCTTCACATGACTGATGCATTACAAACTCAAGGTGATGTTGACGCATTAGAAGATGCTTTGGAAAATTCAAAAGGGGCAGGCAACTTTAAAAATTTATTACTCTATACACCTGGAGGAAAAGAAAAAGGAGTGAATGTTATTCCTCTGGCTGAGGTGGCTGCTAAAGATGAGTTTTATAATATTAAGATTGCCAGTCGTGATGACCAGTTGGCTGGCCATCGTATTCCACCACAACTGATTGGCGTGGTACCGCAAAATGCAGGGGGCTTTGGTGATGTTGAGAAAGCCGCGAAAGTTTTTTATTACAATGAAATTGTCTACTATCAAAATCTAATGAAACAGATCAATGAACAGCTTGGGGTAGAGGTCATTCAATTTAAAGACTATAAGCTTTTATCTACAAGTGAGTAGCTAAAACTACTCCCACTTTCTAAAAATATTTTTGTATAAAAAACCCCGACAGGATGTTGGGGTTTTCGTATTTGACGCGTTATGTTTGACTCTTGTCGTATGTAACTCATCTCATTCTAAAGCATCATACGCTTTGTACTAATCATAGCAATTGAGCATTCGATCATATATGTTCTATATTGTTTTAGTCACTTTTATACAAATTAATTAATAGCAAAACTAGAGGTATTTATGGGGTTAAAAGAATCAAAAGTTTCAAATAAAATTTCTAGAGATGCAAAGCTTTGGCGGTATATGACTTTAGATAAGTTAATAAATCTTTTAAGTACGAAAAAACTTTTTTTTACTCCATTAAACTCATATGCAGAGACAGACCCTTTTGAAGGCTTACTTCCTAAAGTAGCACTTGATTCAATTAAATGTTTATATTTAGCGGGACAAAAAAGTTTGGAGGAAAATTTACATTCTGTCTATCAATACAGTTTAAGAAAAAATGAGGGAAAACCACTAAGTCCGTTACAAATTGATGTGCTTGATAAAGCTGTGAAAATGATAAAAAATCAGCCTCTATTAATGGAAAAAGTTCATTTCAGAATATTTAAATCAACTTTGGTTAATTGTTGGCATCAAAATGAATATGAATCTGAAGCAATGTGGCGTCTTTACTCTGAGAATAATAAAGGCATTGTAATTCAAACAACATTACAAAATCTTGTAGAGAGTCTTGATGATGAAAGAATATTTTTATCAGAAGTAAAATATATTAATTTTAATGATGAGATGCTAAAACCTAGTGATTGTGTTGTGAATGGACATATTAGTCCACTTTTGAAGAGAAAATCTTTTGAACATGAAAATGAAGTGAGATTGTTTTTTCAGCCAGATAGAGATCTTGCAATTTTATCAGCTGATGAATACCACTATCCATACGAGTTGATTGATGTAGATTTATCAAAATTAATATCTAAGATTTATATATCTCCATATGCTAAAGAACCATATATCAGTAGCGTAATAGAAATGGTTAAAATTTTTGGTATAAATGAAAGTAAAGTTGTTTATTCCAATTTATTAAAGCCAGATGAAAATTTAACACGTATATTTTAGCTGTATAAATTAGTAATAGTAAATGTAATCAAAATAATAGTCCTCTCTTTGAAAGGGCTTTTTTTATTTCCAAAGTGTTCTCTATTTAAGGCACTAAGTTTATCTGTAGCCTAAATTGAAACCAAGAGATTAAGCCTATGTTCAACTTAATCAAAACTAAAATGAAATATTCATTGTCATTTAAGGGGAGCATATAAATTAATCACATATATCTTTTCTGTCATATTTATTTTAAAAATTAAAGACCTCTTAGTTTAGCCAAACGCAGTTCCCTCCCGCCTGCGCGCTTTCACTAAAAGTCACTATTTTGATGCAGTGCTTAAAATAGCTCAAACCAATGCTATTAAAGGCTTTGAGGAGATTTTAGTCTGTAGATTTGATGCAAAGTGATGCGATCTGATGCAAATTAAAAGATATAAAGTAAATAGAATTACTTAACGATTTTATAAGTGCAAAAATAAAAGTGCAATTTAGGTTACCGGCATTAAGAATAATATATAAGTTATTAATTTTTAATAAAATATTTGGTAACTTTTATTAGGTTACTTCGGGTTACTAATTTAATCTAAAAATCAATAAATTATTAAAAAACAAAAACTTAAAAGGTTACTGGTGGTAACCTAAAAAATGGGTTACTGGTAACTTAAAAGTAACCTAAAAGTAACTTTTATAAATTCACTATAATCTTAATCATTTCATATATTTATATATAAATAATAATATTGGTAACTAAAGTAACCTATTTTTTTTATGACTTAAAATTTTAGATCAATAAAATGTAGGCATCAAATATTTATTCAATTTTGCAAATATATTTTGCTTATAAATAGCGTAATGTCTGTCATTAAACATACTGATTGGGGGCTGTTTATATTGATGGTAACGAGATGAAATACGACAAATATACGACTGGCAGAAGTTAAATTTTTGATATTATTTAAGTTAAATTATATTTGACATCGTAGAGGTCAGCAGTTCGAGTCTGCTTATACCTACCAAGATTCCAAACGTTATGTTATAAGGGTTTTAAGCGAAAAAAGTAGTTTAAAGCTCTTTTTTATTGTCTTGAATAATGTTCGC
>Ga0308165_1001247_pt1 | contig 37009 bp, 29 predicted proteins | sample PhyWR2_FD_201032 | JGI IMG/M metagenome (GOLD analysis project Ga0308165, IMG submission 201032) | Phyllosphere microbial communities from UC Gill Tract Community Farm, Albany, California, United States - DLSLW.R2 | ecosystem: Host-associated > Plants > Phyllosphere > Unclassified | place: USA...
AAAAGGATGAGGCCTTATCTTTGCGAGAACATACCACAATAGGTTGTTTGGACGCAGATCTGCTCTCACCCTTCTTCACTTTTTACTCTAATTTATCCCTTTTATTAATAGATAACAAACATAGGAGGACACAAAGAAAAAGCACGAAGTACACAGAGCCAGGCGTATTAGCTGTCATTCTGAACAAAGTGAAGAATCTCACTCCACAAGTTAAATTACTTGTCTATTTTTTAACCACAAAGCACACAAAGAAAAAACGCAGAGCAGGGAGTATAATTTAATGATGAGTGCAGAATCAAACTCATTTTCCTTTGAGTAAACTCGGTGGTCTCTGTATTAAAATGGCCGGCCATTCCATCTTCCATTTCACATCTTACATTTTTCATCCTCCCGCAGATTAAACAGATAAGCGCAGAATCAAACTCATTTTCTCGGTGTAAACTCAGTGGCCTCTGTGGTTAAATTGATTTCGTAATTCCACCTCACATCTTCCATTTTACATATTCTTATCTTGATCCTGTCAGCAGGGTAAAGAAGTTTTGCAAAATGCCCGGAACAAAAATAATGGTAAAAATTAAACCGGTTAAAGCACCGAAAAAGTGTGCATCGTGGTTAATGCCATCGCGCGAGTTTTTGGAGGCGTAAGCACAATAAATCAGGTAAATGATGCCAAAAATCCATGCGGGAATTCCGAAGGGAATAAACATGATGTAAATTTTCGAAACCGGATTAAACAATATAAAGCTGAACAACACAGCACTAATGGCACCTGAGGCTCCTAAACTATTATAGTTAAAATTGTCCTTGTGTTTAAAGATTGTAGGCAAATCGCTTAAAATCAATGCCAAAAAATACAACACTCCAAACTTAAAGCTACCCAATAGTTGCTCTAAAGTAAAGGCAAAGGCCACGAAAGTAAACATGTTAAAAATCAGGTGCATCCAATCGGCATGGATGAGGCCACTGGTAATTACCGTCCACACCTTATGCCCTTTTGATACGCTGTAGGGGTGCAGCATAAATTTGCCGTAAATGCTATGATCGTAAAAGGCATAAAGGCTCGTAATAATGGTAAAAACAAAAATTAACGAGGCAACTGGTGCAATATTGAAATACTCCATTGGGGGTTATTTTAAATCTAATTGAATAGCAGTAAGCAAACGTGCTACCGGATATCTGTTATGTGTTTTTTCGTAATAATCAGAATTTTTATACACAAAGTCAAGTTGTGCAGGCCCATTCTTTGCAAAATCAGCATCCAAGGCTCTTTTAGCCTCCAGCTTTGCTTTTAATTCCGGGTTCTTCTTCAACAGTTCGGCAGCCGTATCTTCAAAAACATAGGCCGAATAATGCTCTTTCATATCCAGAATCGAATCGAAAAAATTCCAGTTAAAATAAGAATCTATAGCCTGCGGCTCCAGGGTTTCTACAATGTAGCGATTGCCGGGCTGGTTTACATACACCACAAAGTCGCCTGCATAATATTGCAGGTTTTGTTTTACCGGGCTCAGTTTTACCGCCGAATGCAGATAATGTCCTTCGTAAGGACGAGTGCTGGTTTTAAATTCTCCAATGTAATAACTCTCCACTTCTATTTTTTGGTCGGCTTTTATTTCCTTTAGTTTTACCCCATTCAATTTCAACAAATTAATTACCCGATCCCAGGCTTTAGGAATAATATAGGCAAGGGGTTTCTGAACAGTAATGGCCGGCTCAAATTTATTCCACTCTTTAATGGTTTTGGTGTAAGGTTTACTGCGGTCGTAATACAAACGGTCGGCGCTACTTACCTCACTAGGCTTCTGGCCAGCTTCAAATCCCTTAAACTGCAATTCGTTTACTTCGCTTTTATTCAGTTTCCAATCCAGCGGGAATTCCTGCTGAGCCGCCACAAAAGCATCTGCTTTTTGTTTGTTTTCGCCAATAATCCGGGCATCGCGTGCTACAATATCCACATAAGCCAGTAGCAATTTATAAGTGGCATCAACCCTTAAATCGTACGATTTTAACATGTGCGTTTCGGGCATAAAACCAATAGTATTGTGCAGGGTAGTGTAACCTGTTGAATAGCGTGGCGATTCGATAAAACCGGTAATTCCACTTTCGGGTGTTTCGCCAATCGAGTTAACATAAGGAACCATCGGGTAACCCTGCTGCGCCATGCGATTGTATAAACCGGGCACTAACGTTTGGGTTAAATAATTAGATAAAATACCATTCAGCTTATCCTTTTGGGTGGGGATGAGCGTCATTACATACTGATAATCGGCTCCGTTACTGGTATGCGTATCCACAAATATTTCGGGCTGCCAGGTATTGAAAATCAACTGAAAAGCAGCCGAATTTTTAGAGTCGGTTTTAATAAAATCCCTGTTCAGGTCGAGGTTTTTGCCATTACCCCTAAATCCGTAAGCAACAGGTCCGTTTTGGTTGGCCCTCGAAGTACCTGTACGGTTAAAACTGCCATCAATATTATAAAGCGGAATAATGGCGATTACCACGTCCTTAGGGATCTTGTTTTCTTTTATCAGATCGCGCGCCAGCATCATCGAGGCATCAATTCCTTCGGGCTCGCCGGGGTGAATACCGTTATTGATTAGCAAAATACGCTTATTGCTTTTCCGGATGGCAATTGGATCGAAAACTTTATCTTTCGACAAAACGAGCAGGTGCAGTGGCTTGCCGAAATCAGTACTACCATAACTGAACAGTTTTGCCTCCGGACAGCCTTTAACCAGATTTTGGTAATAAGTAATAGCAGCGGTGTAGGTGGTGGTTTCTTTCTTACCGCTAAGCTCAAATGGTGTTTTTTGTGCCTGTACTTTTATTCCAAAAAATAAAAAACAAAGCACAAAGTATTTTTTCATAGTATAAATTGATGTTTCAGTTATTATAAACCAAACCTTGTTAAACCTGAAAGTCAGGAAATACGGTTATTAAAGTGTTTTTCGATAAGATTTAATCTTCCCGAAAAAGTATTTAAAGCCAATGGTGTAGGCATTATACACATCTGGCGAATAGTTTTTAAACTTGGTACTCGAATCGTTGTAACCATCCAAACCCTCACCAAAAGTAAAATTGCTTTGTGCATTGATGTTAATTACATAGCGCATGTAACCGTAACCATCTTCGATGTAATAATTGAAGCCAAAATTGATGGGCACCAGCAGGTTTAAGCTTTTATCTTCACCCGGAAAAGGTCCGTAACCCGGATCATAAGCAGCCCAGCTTGGCTTATATCTTACTATATCGGTCATTTTGTTGTTAATTACGCCAATACCAGTGCCTAAATACAAGCCTCTGATGTTGTACAAAAATTCACTTTTATCGTAATTAACAACTTCGCCTAGCATTAACTTGGCATTAGCCGAAATTGCAGTGTATTGATTGATAAACTGGCGGTTGTGTGGGTCGGTAACAATATCGCCACCCTGTACACGGCCATACTGGGCTTCTAAACCCAATGTTACAAAAGGGGTAACATGAAAATCGAGCGTACCATAGGTGGTGTAACCAAAGCTCCCTTCGTACACGTCGGTATACGACCGGTTTATACCAGCACCTAAACCATACGAAAGCTTGAAATAATTGGATTGAGCAAAAGAAAAACTTCCGATAAAAACAAGGAGAACGGCTAAGCAAGTAACTTTCAAGAGGTTCGAAATCATATTGTTTTTTTACAAAAATAATATGATTATTGAATATCTATAACTTTTACCTTTGAATTATGAGTAATTACCAAAACTTTAACAAATCTTTAGAACAGAGATTTATCAAATATGCTAAAATAGATACGCAGTCTGATCCGGCTTCACCAACTTGCCCATCTACCCTAAAACAAAAAAACTTAGGGCAAGAGTTGGTTAAAGAGTTGCTCGAAATTGGCCTTTCTGATGCAGAAATGGATGACAACGGCTATGTTTATGGAACCATCCCATCAAATACCGATAAAAAATTACCTGTAATTTTCTTTTGCTCGCACATGGATACTTCGCCCGATTGTAGCGGAGAAAACGTGAAACCGATTATTCATGACAATTATCAAGGGCAGGATCTGGTATTGCCTGATGACAACAAAATAGTGATCAGAATGTCTGATCATAAAGACTTAAAACACCAGATTGGCAACGATATCATCACCGCCAGCGGCACTACATTATTGGGCGCAGATAACAAAGCCGGCCTTGCTGAAATTATGGAAGCCGCTGCTTTTTTAATGAAAAACCCCGAGGTAAAGCATGGCACAATTAAGGTGCTTTTTACCCCTGACGAGGAAATAGGCCGCGGTGTTGATAAAGCCGACCTGAAAAAATTAGGTGCTGATTTTGGCTATACGATTGATGGCGAAACGCTCGGATCAATTGAAGATGAAACCTTTTCGGCTGATGGTGCCACCCTTACCATTTACGGGGTAAGTACACATCCGGGCTTTGCTAAAGGTAAAATGGAAAGCGCGATAAAAATCCTCGCCGAAATATTGGACACCTTACCCAAAGATAGGCTTACGCCCGAAGCCACTCATCAAAAAGAAGGCTTCATCCATCCGGTAAGTATCAGCGGCCAGGTAGAAGAAGCCGAAGCACAATTTATCATCCGCGATTTTACAGATGAAAAACTGGCAGAACACGGAGCTTTTTTAGAAGAAACGATTAAAAAGGTATTGGCGAAATATCCTAAATCTAGTTATAAGCTCGAAATCAAGGCGCAATACCGCAATATGAAACAGGTTTTAGATCAACATCCTAAAATTGTGCAGTATGGTATCGAAGCCATTGAACGGGCAGGAGTGGTTGCAAAACAGCAAAGTATCCGTGGCGGTACCGATGGTTCGCGACTTTCTTTCATGGGTTTACCTTGTCCTAATATTTTTGCCGGCGAGCATGCTTTCCACAGCAAACAAGAGTGGGTAAGTGTTCAGGATATGGAAAAGGCGGTACAAACCATTATTAATATTGCCTGTATCTGGGAAGAAAGGGGCTAGAAGGAAGTCTGGAGTCCAAAGTCTATAGTCGGGAGTCAGGTCTACGACTATAGGCCTGGGATTAATCTGCCGCCTGCCCAATGACCAGTCTGCTTATTTTACCTTCTTTGTTTATGGTAAACTTAAAACAGGTTGCAAAATCGCCCCATTGATCGGAATGAAAATGTCCGTAAACATCCAGCCCGTTATTTTCAACTTTATCTATGCGGGTAAAGCGCTCACGGCCCAATGCTTTTTTAAAGAAATTAATAAACTTCATCTGATTTCCATCATCGTAAAAAGCAACTTCCGTGGCAAATAAGGGGAACCATATTTTCTCATCTCCTTTTTGTAAAGCCATTATTGCAGCTTTTACCTTTGGGTTCGATAATTTTGTTAAATCTACCGACATAGCGTTATGATTTTAATGTTGAGCAGAACAATGTTTAATAACCTGGACTAAACGCCTTGGTTAATATTCAAAATTATAAAAAAAGAAATTTTCAAAGCGAAGCTTATTTATTAATTTAGATTCAAATGATAACTCTTGAGAACGAATACGTAAAAGTTGGCTTATCGGCCAAAGGTGCTGAATTACAAGGCTTGTACAGTAAAGAAACCAACATCGAATACCTGTGGAGTGCAGATGCAAAATATTGGGGCAAGCATAGCCCTGTATTGTTCCCGATTGTTGGCTCCTTAAAAAACAATAGCTTTAACTATAAGGGTAAAAATTATGAGTTACCGCGCCATGGCTTTGCCCGCGATTATGTTTTTGATATTGAGCAAACCAACGAAACAGAGGCTGTTTTTACGCTAACTCAAAATGCTGAAACTTTAAAAGTTTATCCGTTCTATTTTGAACTGAAGCTGAAATATACCTTAATTGATAGAAAACTGAATTTAACCTACGAGGTAATTAATACCGGCACAGAAGAATTACTTTTCTCTATTGGGGCACACCCGGCTTTTGCAGTTCCAAATACACCCCATACCACTTACGAAGATTATTATCTGGCTTTTAATACCGACAATAGGCTAACCTCGTGGAAACTGGAAGATGGCTTGGTTTCAGACGAAACCGAAAATATTGAACTAAGCGGGCATAAATTAAACCTCAAACATGAGTTGTTTTACAACGATGCGCTGGTTTTTAAAACATTACAGAGCAATTGCATCAGTCTACTGAACAATAAAAACGATTACGGACTACATTTTCACTTTGAAGATTTTCCGTTCTTTGGTATATGGGCCGCTATTGATGCTCCTTTTGTTTGTTTAGAACCCTGGTGTGGCGTAGCCGATGGCGTAAATCACGATCAGGACCTAGAACGCAAAGAAGGGATTATCAAACTAGAAGCGAGCCAAAGCTGGGAGCGTTTTTGGGAAGTGGAGTGCTTTTAAGAAGTTCAGCATGACGATAAGATAAATAAACGCTCATTTCTTAATCTAGTTTAAGAAAAATATGATGTGCAGATATTAATTTGCTGTTTAAATCATTATCCCACAAAATGAAAAACAGCACACATTTTCCGTAATTATTTCTTCGCCTGGCCTTGGGCATAGGCTTTATATTACCTGTTATGGATCGCTTTGGCTGGTTAGGCGCGCCGGGCAACCCTACGGTTGGCTGGGGGAACTGGAGTATATTTTTAGATTACACCAATTCATTAATGCCCTACTTAAGCAGACCACTAGCTAACGTCATGGCCATAATTGCCACCGCCGGCGAATTGGTTTTTGGCATTTTACTCATTATTGGCTACAAAATAAGGCTTGCAGCAATAGGAAGTTTTCTGCTTACCCTGATGTTTGCCCTCTCCATGTTAATATTTGCCAATTACAGGGCGCCGTTTAATTACTCTGTTTTTGTAGTAAGTGCATCGGGTTTATTATTGGCCACTATTCCCGGTTATAAATGGGCTATAGAAGCAAATCAACCACATTAAAGTACATGCAATCTCCAGTTTAGTTCCTGAGAGATAAACCCCAGTGTAGTAAAAACCCTTACACCCTTTAGGGTATTTTTACCTTTTAATTTGATCGTAACATGTTGATAACTATATTTATACCGTTAAATTAAATCAACGGGACGATTTAGATTAAAACAACGGAGTCTTTCAGCAATGAAAGACTTTTTTATTTTAAAAAAAACACGCCCCTGAGAGCGTGTTTGTTAAATTATTTTTGGGGGACGATTGAGAAGTAATTTAAATGATGTTTAATACCCTCGCTACAAATATCATAAAGATTACCCAACTATTTCCGTTCAGTTTTATTCATCTGAAAAATAGCAATTTACACACGATCGGCAGTTAAAATGAATAAAGCCAATATTAACGCGCAGGAGCATTTCCCATCATATTGTAAGAGGTCAAAAACACCCTCAATTTTGTCTCAACTGCACCCATTTTAGCCCTATCTAAGTTTGTAATTTAGTATCAACAAAACGAAAAACATTATGGCAACAATGCACCCTTATTTAAACTTCGATGGCAAAGCCGAAGAAGCTTTTAACCATTACAAATCTGTTTTTGGAGGTGAGTTTACTTTTTTTGCAAGAATGGGCGATGCTCCCGAAAGCGATAAACTATCAGAGGCAGAAAAAAACCGCGTAATGCATGTGGCACTACCAATTAACGCACACACCATTTTAATGGCGTCTGATTGTGTACCTTCTGCCGGCCACGTACTTACCGAAGGCAATAATATGTACATTAATTTACAGGCCGAAAGTCGCGAAGATGCCGATAGGTTGTTCAATGGCCTTTCGGCAGGAGGAACCATTGAAATGCCAATGGACGATATGTTCTGGGGCGATTACTTTGGTAGTTTTAAGGATAGATTCGGCATCCAATGGATGGTTAACTTTACCAGCAACAGATAGAAAACTACTTACAGCTAGTCTTGAAAATATTCAGGACTAGCTAATTTCAGCCAATGCAGCTGTCAATTCTTTAAAGCCTGGGCGTTTTTGCTGATCTGCTAACAAACAAGTGTCTCTCAGCGCTGCAATAGTTTGCAAAGTTTTTCCGCTAATGGGTTGGCGATAAAGGCTAAGCAAATCATCGAGCAGGTAACCAAAGGCCAGCACTTCAATCCGTTCTAAAGCAAAAACCAACTCGGCATTAAGTTGATTATAAAAACTAGCTGCGCCAAAATCGCCAAATAACGCACTTCCATCCTCATCAATTAAGGTATTGTGGGCATACAAATCGCCATGCATAATGCCTGCGTTGTGCAATTGCGCGGCTAGCGAAGCAATAATCCTGGCAATGCCTAAAATCTGCTTTTCGGTGAGTATTCGCTCTGGCGGAAACACATCTCGCGTGCAACTTTCCAAACTTGGTGGATTACCAAGGTTATAGAAATGATGTGGAATGAGCTCCATCACCAGGCCCTTTTTATCTTCAGGGTGTAAAGTAATGTGTCCAATCAGGTTAACTAAACTCGGGTGAAAGCCTGCAGCAATGTAGGCCATCATTTCATCTTCAGGTAATCCATCGCTGGTTACATCGCCTTTAAAAACCTTAACTGCCACTTCCTGAATTTCATCGTTAATGGTATGGTTGGCCTTCGAAATTACGCCCGATGCCCCTTCGCCCAATATATGACTGATTTCCAAATCGTGCCAGTTAATGGCCGAAAGTTTTTCAACAGCAGGGGTTTTGCTAAAATTATTCCCTGAAAAGGCAATCCAGGCCAGTTTAGGCATGGTGGCAATCCACTGAGGTAACTCGTGCAGTTTATTTGCCGCAATGCGCAACAAACCCAGATTTTTACACTGGCTAAGGGTTTCGGGCAACGCCGCCAGCCGGTTGCCGGCCAACATCAGTTTCTCCATGCGCGGGCACAAACCAATTTCATCGGGCAAGGTGGCAATATTATTATTGGTTAAAATCAACCAGCGCAGGTTAGGGTTTAAAGCCTTTGCCGGCACCATTTCGATCTGGTTGGATTTAAAACCCACAATATCCAACCGGGGGCAATCGGCCAGTACCTCAGGCAATGCTTTAAAATGATTTTCTGAGCAAAAGAAAATCCGCAATTTCTTTAAACGGCCAAAATCTGCCGGCAGGACAGACAACTTATTAAAAGAGAGATCGAGCACTTCCAGCGTATCGGCCAGATCGAATATTGCTAAAGGAAAATGGCTTAGGTTTTCGGATAGCTTTAATGATACCGATCCTTTAAGTTCGCCGTTTTGCAGTTGTAATAAGGTTTGCCCCATGGTGTAATTGTTTTAATTGCCTACGAAGATACCGCTATATGTTGCAAAGAAGTTATTGAGAATGGATTTTATTCTTTAGAGGTTCAGCTTTGAATAAAACAATTGCTTGCTGTGCTTTTTGACGAAGCTCATTTACTTTCTATTGAGTTAGGATTGCCAGTCAAGCTGGCAATGACGATTCTCTAAAAAGATCAACCAAATTTGCCTATACTAAAACAAGTAAAAATAGATTTTATCTATATAATCCTTTTTTAAGATCAAAAACTATGCAAATATCCCAATCATACAAAGTGTAAGATTAGCCGCTTCGCGGAAAGCCCAATTTATTTTTTATTTGCATTAGTAAATTTATGCCCTATATTTACAAAAAAACTTTAGGGGTGCCTTAGTGCTGAGAAATACCCTTTGAACCTGATGCAGTTAGTACTGCCGAAGGGAAAAGTGAGCGCAACTGCTGTTGCCGTCTTTTCATACCCTGTTAGGGGCAATCTCTATAGTTTTTCCAATTTTTTTAAACATGGAAGTAACTATAAACAACCAAAACCATTTTCTCGGCGAAGCCTGTTCTATCGAACGCATGCTTAACTATCTGGCCGTTTCAACCACCAATGGGCTGGCTATTGCCGTAAACCAAACCATCGTACCCAAATCGAGCTGGCCAGCACATACACTACAGCCAGGTGATCAGATCATACTCATTAAAGCCACCCAGGGCGGATAAAATGAATGAATGTTTGAATTTTAAATGCGTAAATGGAAGATGCAGTATTATTCAATCATTCGATATTTCTGTCATTCAATTATTCCCTCATTCAATCATTCTCCTAATATGAAACAAGAAAAAACCCCAAACGCCGGAGTCATCAGCCGCAGTCCGTTCCCGGCATCAACCAAAATCTTTGTACCCGGAAAAATCCACAACGTCCAGGTGGCCATGCGTGAAATACGATTAACGGATACCAAAATCCATAACGGATTTGGTTTAACCGAACCGAACCCATCGGTAACCGTGTACGATACCAGCGGCCCCTACACCGACCCTAACGCAGTTATTGATCTAAAACAAGGCTTGCCGCGTTTGCGTGAACAGTGGATAAAAGACCGTTTAGATGTAACCCAACTCGATCAGCTTTCATCAGCGTATGGGCAACTGCGCCTGGCCGATAACAAACTAGATGTTTTAAGATTTAACCACATCAATAAACCTTACAGGGCACAGGCCGGCGCCAATGTATCGCAGATGCATTATGCCAAAAAGGGCATAATTACCGCCGAAATGGAATACATTGCCATTCGCGAAAACCAGCAGATTGATTTGATAAATGAACAGCTGGGTACGCAGCAAGCGGTAATGAATCATCAGCATGCGGGTAACAGCTTTGGTGCCAATACCCCAAAAAGCTACATTACCCCCGAATTTGTAAGGGCCGAAGTGGCTGCAGGTCGCGCGGTAATTCCCTGCAACATCAATCATCCCGAGTTAGAACCCATGATTATTGGCCGTAACTTTCTGGTAAAAATCAATGCCAATATTGGGAACTCTGCAGTTACCTCAACAATCGAAGAAGAAGTAGAAAAAGCCGTTTGGGCCTGCCGCTGGGGTGCCGATACCATTATGGATCTATCGACCGGAAAAAATATTCACGAAACCCGTGAGTGGATTATCCGCAACTCGCCGGTGCCGATTGGCACTGTTCCCATTTATCAGGCACTTGAAAAAGTAAACGGTAAAGCCGAAGACCTGACCTGGGAAATCTTCCGCGATACGCTGATTGAACAGGCCGAGCAGGGTGTAGATTATTTTACCATTCATGCAGGTGTATTACTTCGCTACGTTCCATTAACGGCCAAAAGAATTACCGGTATCGTTTCCCGTGGCGGATCGATTATGGCCAAATGGTGTTTGGCGCACCACAAGGAAAATTTCCTTTACACCCATTTCGAAGAAATCTGCGAAATTATGAAAGCATACGATGTGGCTTTCTCTTTAGGTGATGGTTTAAGGCCAGGCTGCATTGCTGATGCCAACGATGAAGCGCAGTTTTCGGAGCTCGAAACTTTGGGAGAGTTAACCAAAATTGCCTGGAAACACGATGTACAAACCATTATTGAGGGGCCTGGACATGTACCCATGCACCTGATTAAAGCCAATATGGAAAAACAGCTGGAGCATTGCTCAGAAGCTCCTTTTTATACCTTAGGCCCCTTAACTACCGATATTGCTCCGGGCTACGACCATATTACTTCGGCCATTGGCGCGGCCATGATTGGTTGGTTTGGAACCGCCATGTTGTGTTATGTAACCCCGAAAGAACACCTGGGTTTACCGAATAAGAAAGATGTGAAAGATGGCGTAATTACTTATAAAATTGCTGCTCATGCTGCCGACCTAGCTAAAGGTCACCCCGGTGCACAATACCGCGACAATGCTTTAAGTAAAGCCCGGTTCGAATTCAGGTGGGAAGACCAGTTTAACCTTTCGCTTGATCCCGATACCGCAAAAGAATTTCACGACGAAACCTTACCGGCCGAAGGCGCTAAGATTGCCCATTTCTGCTCGATGTGCGGACCGAATTTCTGCTCGATGAAAATTACCCAGGATGTGCGCGAATATGCCGCGCAACAAGGGCTCGAAACCGAAGATGCACTAGCAAAAGGCATGCAGGAAAAATCGAAAGAATTTACCCAAAAAGGAAGTGAAATCTATTCGTAAAATAGCATGGAACTGATTGTAATTGCGCATCCAAAGATGTTAAAAGACGAAGCTTTATTGGTAAACCAGCTTTTCGATGCTGGTTTACCAATTTTTCATTTGCGCAAACCAGAAGCAGATGAGGCCGCACACCGTAAATTTATGGATGGTATTTTACCCCAATACCATAACCGTATTGCATTACATCATTTCCATGCGCTGGCCAATGATTACAACATTAAAAGATTGCACCATACCGAGCGTTTTAGAAAAAGTAGTACAGTGTGCGATTTTTCACAGCCTTACACTTTCAGCACTTCGATACATCAGCTAGCAGAAATTGATCAGATTAGCCACTATCATTACAGCTTTTTCGGCCCCGTTTTTAACAGCCTTTCCAAACCCGGATATATGGGTATTACTGATGCCAGGTTTAGCGTAAACAAATCAAAAACTACAAAATTAATTGCACTTGGCGGCATCGATCTGAACAATATAGATCAGGTAAAAGCCATGAATTTTGACGGGTTTGCACTTTTAGGCAGTATCTGGAACGAACCGGCTCAGGCCATTATCAACTTTAAAAAAATACAGGCAAAATGTCAGCAAATTTAAATCATCTACCTATGATTCACCCTTTACAATATATTTCTCAGTCACCTAAAACCGGTACCCATTTAGATGCCATTGAAGAGGTGCTGCAGGCTGGCGGAAAATGGATTCAGCTCCGAATTAAAAACCTGCCCGAAGCCGAAATACTGCCTTTTGCACTTGCCGCACAAGCATTATGCAAGCGCTACGACGCGAAATTGATTGTAAATGATTATCCACACCTGGCCAAAGCCGCCGGCGCTTTTGGCGTTCATTTAGGCCTGCTGGATATGCCTGTACCCCAGGCCCGGCAAATTATCAATCCCGATCAGATTATTGGTGGAACGGCCAACACTTTCGAACATATCCTCCAGCGCGTGGCCGAAGGAGTCGATTACATTGGCCTTGGTCCCTTCAGGTTTACCCGCACCAAAGAAAACCTCAGTCCAATAGTAGGCCTCGAAGGCTATCAAAAGCTCATGGAGAAAGTAAAAAGGGCAGGTATCGCTACACCGATTATTGCCATTGGTGGCATCGAAGCCGATGATATTGCAGCTATTCTCGAAACGGGCGTATATGGCATTGCCGTATCAGCTGTGCTCACCAACCAACCCCAAACACCCGCCATACTAGCCGACATGAACAGCAAACTGGCACTGAACATCCTTTAAAATTATGTTAAAAATAGCAGATCAAACCTTTAGCTCGCGCCTTTTTACCGGAACCGGAAAATTTAGTTCGGCAAAAGAAATGGAGCGCGCTTTAATTGCTTCGGCCTCCGAACTGGTTACCGTAGCGCTTAAACGTGTAGATTTAAAAAGCAAGGATGATGACATTTTGCATCACCTCAAATACCCGCACATTAACCTGTTGCCTAATACCTCGGGCGTACGCAATGCCAAAGAAGCCGTTTTTGCTGCCCAACTGGCGCGCGAAGCTTTAGAAACCAATTGGATTAAACTAGAAGTCCATCCCGATCCCAAATATTTAATGCCCGATCCTATCGAAACGCTCAAAGCTACCGAAGAGCTGGTTAAGCTGGGCTTCGTGGTATTGCCTTACATCCATGCCGACCCGGTTTTGTGTAAACGCTTAGAAGATGTAGGCACGGCAGCCGTTATGCCGCTAGGTTCGCCCATTGGCAGTAATAAAGGTTTAAGAACCATCGATTTTTTAGAAATCATCATCAGCCAGAGCCGCGTACCGGTTATTGTTGATGCCGGAATAGGCGCACCTTCTGATGCGGCCAAAGCCATGGAAATTGGTGCCGACGCCGTATTGGTCAATACCGCAATAGCCATTTCTAAAAACCCAACCGATATGGCCATAGCTTTTAAACTGGCCGTAGAAGCCGGAAGAATGGCTTTCGAAGCTAAATTAGGCGCACAGCAAAATTATGCCGCTGCCAGTAGTCCACTAACCGCATTTTTAGACGATGAGTTTTAATACACTATTCGAATCTTACAACTGGGACGATACCAAGGCCAGCATTTACGATAAAACAGCGGCCGATGTCGAAAACGCCCTTGGTGCACAGCAAAGAAGCCTGGAAGACTTTAAGGCACTGATTTCGCCTACTGCATTGCCCTACCTCGAAGATATGGCGCAGATTAGCCAGCGGTTAACTTTAGACCGTTTTGGCCGTACCATACAGATGTACATTCCTCTGTATCTATCAAACGAATGCAACAATATATGTACCTATTGCGGTTTCAGTTACGACAATAAGGTGAGGCGCAGAACGCTTAACCCGATGGAGATTATGCAGGAAGTCGCCGTAATTAAAGGCATGGGTTACGATCACGTGCTGCTGGTTACAGGCGAGGCCAACCAAAGTGTGCATACCGATTATTTTAAAAAGGTGCTCGATCTCATTAGCCCGCATTTCTCGCACATATCAATGGAAGTACAACCCCTTGATGTAGCTGATTATGAAACCCTCATTCCGCACGGCTTAAATACCGTACTGGTTTATCAGGAAACCTACCACCAGGATGATTACCGAAAGCATCATCCCAAAGGCAAAAAATCGAACTTCCTGTACCGGTTGGAAACCCCCGACCGTTTAGGGCAGGCCGGAATCCACAAAATGGGGCTAGGCGTTTTAATTGGTTTGGAAGACTGGCGTACCGATTCCTTTTTTACCGCTTTACATCTGTCGTACCTCGAAAAACAATACTGGCAAAGCAAGTTCAGCATTTCTTTCCCTCGTTTACGCCCGTTTAGTGGAGGCTTAGAACCTAAAGTGGCTATGAACGACAGGGAGCTGGTTCAACTGATCTGTGCTTACCGTTTATTTAACAGTGAGGTAGAACTTTCTATTTCTACGCGCGAAACCATGGCCTTCAGAAACCAGGTAATTAAACTGGGCATTACCGCCATTAGTGCCGGTTCCAAAACCAATCCGGGTGGTTATCAGGTAGAGCCGCAATCTTTAGAACAGTTTGAGATATCGGATGAACGTTCGCCGCAGGAAATTGCGGCCATGATCAGAAAACAGGGATACGAACCCATTTGGAAAGACTGGGATATGAGCTTGATCCACAAAACATGTTAGTAAAAGAAGAACAGCAACGTTACCAAAGGCAAATGCTCTTGCCCGAATTGGGAGCAGCAGGGCAGGCGAAACTGAAAGCCGCCAAAGTACTGGTTATCGGAGCCGGCGGATTGGGCTGCCCGTTGCTGCAATACCTGGCTGCAGCCGGTGTTGGCGAAATAGGCATTGTAGATGATGATGTGGTCGACTTGAGTAACCTGCATAGGCAAATCCTGTTTAATGCCAGTGACATTGGCCAGCCTAAAGCAGCTGTGGCTTGCGAAAAACTAAAGTTACTTAACCCACACCTGAGCCTGATCAGTTATATGCAGAGATTCGATGCTGCCTGTGCAGCTACGATTTGTAGCAACTACCACCTGGTGGTTGATTGTTCTGATAATTTCGATACCCGTTACCTCGTTAACGATACTTGCGTAGCACTGGGCAAAACGCTGGTATTCGGCTCCATTTTACGTTTTGAAGGGCAAGTTGCTGTTTTTAACCACAATGGCTGTGTAAGCTACAGGGATTTATACCCCGAGCCGCCCAGCGAAGATATCAGCTGTGCTGATGGTGGTGTAGTAGGCACCTTACCGGGCCTTATTGGCTTATATATGGCCAATGAAACCATCAAACTGATTTGCGAAATAGGCGAAACGCTGGCAGGCAAACTGATGAGTATTGATCTGCTCAACAATACCCAATATGTTTTCAGCATCCAGGCTGATGCAACCGCAGCAAGCCCAACATTGCCAAAAACCGAAGAAACTTTAAAAGAGATAGACCGTACAACCTTAGCAAGCTGGCTGGAAACAAAGCCCGGAGAGATTTTCTTAATCGATGTACGCGAAGCCTACGAACACGAAGAATACAACATAGGCGGTACACATATTTCGCTATATGATTTAAGCAGCGCTATTAACCGCATTCCGGCAGGCAGGCAAGTAGTGTGTTATTGCCAAACCGGCCAAAAGAGTAAAATGGCCGTTAAATTATTGCAGCCACATTATGAGGGGGAAGTGTATAGTTTGAAAGGAGGGGTTTAAAGTTAAAATCGCTATGCTAAAATCGGTATGGATCCTCCCAGCAGGAGCTTTTCCTCTTGCCGTCTTGCTGCGGACTTGTTTCAGCATCTATTATTCGCCCGCACTAGTTATTAAGAGCCCCTGAAACACCCGTCCGATCGGCCGGGCAGAAGTTCAGGGTGACCGTTGAGGCGATAGCCACAAATGTTGCTCTTGAAGCCTTTCCCTTTCAGGGGAAAGGTGCCGATAGGCGGATAGGGGTTACTGAGTCTGCACTTTACCTAACCCCAAACCAGGCCTAAATACCACACTTTCATTCTTTTTTAGAAAAGCCACCTGTTTACCCCAGGCCACTTTAACCCGCCCGGTAATTACCTTTACACTTGCTCTATCGTTATCGAGGGCGATGTAAAAGGAGCCTTCCGGTACTTGAGTGGTAATTGCCCCCGAGGTAATAACAAAAGGCTGTTTATAGTCTTTTGTTACCTTAAAAAAAGCATTGCCTTTCAATAAGTTTACTGCCCTTGCGTTATGTGCAAAATGTTCAGGGTACTGCAAACTGGAGTGAGCTGCCAGGTACACCATACTGCCATCAACTAACTTTACCGAATCGATATTACCGGCAGTACTAAGGGTAATGGCTTTAGGGTTAATTTTAGAGTTTAATAATATCCCTGCACCGATGGTTAGGGCTACCAGTGCGGCGGCAGCGTATTTGATATAGCTTGTCCACGATTTGGCAAAGTGACCCTGCTTTTTAATTTCCGTATAAATTTGCGCCGAAACAGCGGCTTTCTTACCCATCTCCTCAGCATCCCATTCGGCACGCTGGTATTCATCGCTAAAAAAGCTTTCAAGCAACCTGCTTTCTGCTTCGGTATTGGTGCCCTTTTCTTCTTTTTCTACCAGATGCTCCAGGTAGTGCATTTCTTTTTTGCTCATCGTACTTATATTCGGGTATAAGTACCAAAGCGGGCAAAAAAGTACTAAGGCAAGCTGTTATAAAATCGTTAAGTTATGGTTAAGCAGCATTAACAGGTAAATGCCAAATGGAATAATCAGTCCGGAGGTTTCGTTACTGTGGAACCTGAGCTGCTTTAAAGCCGATGAGAGCTGATTTTTAACCGTTTGTTTAGAAAGGTTAAGTGTTTTCGCAATCTCGTCGATATCCATCTCCCTGATTTTGTTCATTACCAGAATCTCTTTCCTTTTTTCGGGCAGGCGCTCCAGTAAAGTACAAAGCTGGTCTATCAGTTCCGTTTCCAGGGTCCCCACGTTATCGATCAGGTAACTTTCAAAGTTATCTTCCATAATGGTGGTATCGAACTTTTTCCTGCGGTACTCTTTTAAAACCTGGTTTTTAGCTGCCCTGAACAGGTAATTTTCTATCGAAAGGATATTTACTTCCGCCCTGCGTTCCCACAGATCAGTAAAAATATCCTGCACAAAATTCTGCGAAAGATACTCATCCCTGCTCATACGAAAACAAAATGCATACAATTGCTCCCAATGACGGATGTAGATGTATTCAAATTCTTTCAGACAGATCATAGAGATAATTAATTTTTAACCCTAAGAAAGCGAAAAGATGTAGCCTGAATTTTACTTGAAGGTTATGTTTTAATTAAATTTCGGCATTTAACCCGCCTCACCAGGAGTTAGCTAACGGGATCACCCCTCGATCGTCACCCTGGTCCGATAGCTATCGGACTTGTTTCATGGCTCTTATTTACCGACGTAAAAAAAAAATACTTCGCTGCGCTCAGGTTTTGTTACCTTTTTATCAAAAAAAAGGTAAGAGCCCAGACGGCGGTGAGTCGAGGAAGGGTTATGTGCGTAATGGCGAAAGCATTAAGATTACCACTTTCGTGGGAATGACGGATTAGCGAAAGTGATCATCACCCTGCTATCCCAATCTACTCCTTCCCCTTCTGATTACTCAAATAAACCTTTGGCGTGTAGCCAAACTGTTTCTTATACTCCCGGCTAAAATACTTCGGATCGTTAAAACCCACCAAGTGTGCCACTTCCGAAACATTGTAAACCCGTCCTTCCAGTAAAACTGCAGCCTTTTTTAAGCGGATCGATTTCACAAAATCATTAACCGATAAATCGGTAATGGCCCTTATTTTCTTGTACAATACCGGCTGGCTCATGCCAATTTCGCGCGCCAGTTCCTGCACCCCAAAATGCTGATCGCTCAGGCGCTCTTCAATGCATTTGGTAATCTTCAGCATAAACTTATGGTCAACCGTGTTAATGGTTACATCCTGCGGGTCGAGGTTGGCCTGCTCGCCAAACTTGCGGCGCATATTAGCCCTCGACTGCAGCAAATTACGCACATTGAGCAGCATCAGTTCAACGCTGAAAGGTTTGGTAATATAACTATCGGCGCCCGTTTCCAGCCCATCAACCTGTTGCGCCTGCGAAACCCTGGCCGTTAACAAAATCACCGGAATGTGGGCCGTGCGCTCGTCGGCTTTCAGCATGCGGCATAAATCAAGCCCGTTCATTACCGGCATCATTACATCGCAAATTACCAGATCGGGCAATTGCTCGCTGGCCATATCCCAGCCCACCTGACCGTTTTCGGCTTCTAAAATCTGGTAGTTTAGCCCAACTGTATTGCGCAGTAACTGTCTTATTTCCGGATTATCCTCTACCAGTAAAACCGTTTCCTTAAACGTCTGTTTCGGGTTAAGCGTACCCACAGCAACATCGGGTACCGGCATTGGTACCACATAAGTATTGCTTTCCTGTCCATCGGCAGCCGGCTCTGAAGGTTCCAGCCGCTCTACCCAGCCAGCATCTTTTTTTAAGATTACGGTAAAACAGGTATTACCGGCAAGTGTCTCACTTTCGGGCATACTGGCCATCAACAACTCGCCGTTATGGGCCGTTACAATACTTTTTGATAGCGCCAGGCCAATACCCGAACCAATGTGTACAAAACCCGGACTGTTTACCTGGAAAAAATCGCTGAACAGCTTGCTGGTACTACTTTCCGGAATTCCGATGCCGTTATCGCGTACTTCAATCTGTACTTCATTCCTGCTTTCCGTAATGCTCAGGCTAATCGTCCCGTTATCGCGGGTAAATTTAAAGGCATTCGAAAGCAGGTTAAAGCAAACCTTTTCCATCTGTAATTTATCAAACCAAATCAATATCGGTTCGCCGGTATATTCGAAATGATAAGCAATATTGCGGCTTTCGGCCAGTTGTTCAAAAGCATTAAAAATTTCGCGTAAAAACAATACCACATCCTGCTGTTGCGGATGCAGTTTCAGGTTACCTGTTTCTGTTTTTCTGAAATCCATCAGCTCGGTTACCAGCTGCATTAAGCGGTCGGCATTGCGTTTAATGGGCAAAATCTGGTTGTTAATTACGGGCAGGTGTTTGGTACTTTTCAGCAGATTCTCCAGCGGGCCTAATATCAGCGTAAGCGGCGTTCTTATTTCGTGCGAAACATGCGTAAAAAAGCGCAGTTTAACCCGCTGCACATCTTCAGTCCGTTTTAGCAAGGCCTGCACAAACAGGTAGCGTACAATGAGGAAAAGCATGGCCGAAAACAGCAATAAATAAAGGCCATAAGCCCACCAGCTGGCCCAAAAAGCCGGCCGCACCCTAATGTTGATGCTCGCTACTTCGGCCCCCGGGATGCCATCGTTATTGGTTCCTTTTACCATAAAGCGGTAATGGCCAGCAGGCAAATTGGTGTAACTGGCACTAGGGGTGACCATATCGTTCCAGCCCCGATCAAACCCTTCTAAAAAATAAGTATATTTGTTCTTATCGGGCTTTACAAAATTGAGCAAGGCAAACTCTATGGTAAAATTATTCTGATCGTGGTTAAAAGTTAGCGTTTGGCCTGTATTAATCTCTTCGGCCAGTTGCCCGTCTTTTTCAGTTACATATTGGTTAAACAATTTCAAACCCGTAAAAATTAAGGGCGAGGCATAGTTGTTTAGCTCAATTTGGCGCGGGTAAAAAGAGGTGAGTCCGTTTATACCGCCCATAAAAATTTCGCCCCGGCTATCAATAAAATACGAACGTGCGTTAAACTCATTGCCTGCAAGGCCATCGCTTTTGGTATAATTCCTAAACCTGCCCGTTGCCGGGTTCAGCTCTGATAGCCCATTGGCCGTGCTAAGCCATAAATTATGGCTGGCATCTTCTACTATACCCAGCACATTGTTGTTAATCAGTCCGTGCTTTTCCTGAAAGGTTTTAAAGGTTTTGGTTTTCGGGTTATAGATGCTCAAACCGCCAAAGTAAGTACCAATCAGCATTTCGCCGACGCTGTTTTCGGTAATGCAGTTAATGTAATCAGATTGCAGTTTGTTGCTTTTGCCCTCGTTTTTATGGAAAACTGCCAGTACCCCTGTTTTAAAGTTATACTGGTACAGGCCGGTGTTGGTGCATATCCAAAGGTCTCCGCGACTGTCTTGGTAAATATTGGTAATATTTTTACGGCGCAGGTAACGGTCTAAAATGCTTTTGGTGGTGTGTGAAGGGTATTGTCCATCCTTTTTGGTTAGGGTAGAAAGTCCGTTTAGCGAACCAATCCAGATGGTGCCCTGCCTATCGACTTCAAGTGCGAGAATCTCGGCCGAACCTGTAGCCCCTAACGAATCGCGTACGTTTTTAATGTGCTGTGCTTTTCCCGTTTTCGCATCGAAGATATTTAAGCCGCCGCGGTGCGTACCGATAATAACTTTATCGCTGCCCGGATCCTCCATTTTCATCACCTTAATCAGGTTCGAACTGATGCTCGATGAATCGGTAGAATTGCTTTTATAGCTCTTAAAAGTATTGGTTTTGCGGTTGTAATAGTTTAGTCCGCCGCCCTCGGTAGCAATCCACAGGTTGTGTTGCCCATCTTCCAGTACCGAGCTCAGCACATTGCCGCTAATACTGGGCAAAAACCGGCTGTTGCGGTAAACCTTAAAGCGGGTAGCCACCGGCGAAACCATGTTTACCCCGCCAAAATAAGTACCAATCCAGATATTGCGGTTCTTATCGGCAAAAATATTGTGGATAGAATTGTGGCTAATGGTGCTGTTCAGTTCCGGATCGTGCTGGTGGCTGGTAAAAGTTTGCTGATCGGGATTGAGGATACTCAGCCCATCCTGCGTACCTACCCACAAATTACCTTTGTTAAACATCAATTCTCTGATGTCGCTGTGGATGATCGAATTGGGGTTCTGGTTGTCGTGCTGAAAAACCCGAATGCTGTTGTGTTGCACATCAAAGCGGCACAAGCCATTACTGGTACCTAGCCAAATGTTACCATCTGCACCGGCTGTTATGGCGGTAATGTAGTTAGCAGGCAGTGGCGAGGGAAAGTTTACCTTTTTGTAGTGGTAGCCCCCCTTATCGCGGCCCAATAAAATTACGCCATTATTCGTACCCACCCACAAATTACCTTTTTGATCTTCGTAAAGGCTATTAATACTGTTAACCGGATCGCTGCTTCTGTTGCTGAAACGAAATGTTTTGAACTGGTTATCGCCCGTCAGTAAATTTAATCCGTTTAAGGTACCTACCCAGATATTTTTATTCCGGTCCTGAAAAAGCACTTCCACATTATTGCTCAGCCCCTTTATCCGTACAAACGAGTCGCTTTGCGCGTTATAACGGTTTAACCCTGTAGAAGTACCCGCCCACAATACCCCTTTACTATCGGTTAATAAAGAGGTTACCTCTACGCCCGAAATGCTGGCCGGGTTTTTAATTTCGTTTTTATAAATTTTAAAGCGATAGCCATCATAACGGTTAAGGCCCTGGCGGGTACCAAACCACATAAAGCCGGCACTATCCTGGGCAATGGAAATTACAGAGTTTTGCGACAGGCCATTTTCGACCGTGAGGTTTGAAAAAGAAACCGCAAGCTGGCCCCTTGCCGAAAAAAAAGTAAGGGAAATTAGCAGGCCAAGCAACAGCCCGATGGGCTTATCACATCTCATATTCAATTTTGTAAGTTCTAGTTAGTTAGCTATCCAATAAATATAGGAAGATGATTACTTTCCGAAGTATTGTACAGGGATTATAATGCGATATTACTGATTTTTCTACCCTTTCTTTTAGAATCTTCGTCTTTTTTTCGACAGGAATGTATCAAATTTGATTCATGCAAATAACTGCAACTGATTGGCCCCTGGCTAAGCCAAACCAAAACAGGCTTTGTACCAAACAAAAAAGAGTTAGTTGATCGACAGCCGGAATAAGTGGGGCACCCTTTGTGCCTGCTTGTTAACCGGCAAAACCAAGCCTAACCTTACGCAACCCTTTCCTCCTTTACCATAACGCCCCCAAATATGATGCTTGAAAGAACCACTAAGCCCATTGTAAATCCGCTAAAAAACGCAGTCGACATTAGAATGCTCGAACCCATTATTTTTTATTCGGGCAAACACGACGAGCTGCAAATCCATTTAAAAGAAGCCCTTAAGGGCGAACTCATCATCAAATCGCTAAACACAGCCATGCTCAAAATTAAAGCGGTAATGCTGGCCGGTACGGATACCCCCCTCAACTGGAAACAGAACAAAGAATGCCTGAAGATTACCTTAGATACAGATTTAGCACCGGTAAGCGAAAATGCGAACAGGGTGATTAAGGTCGTGTTTTAGTTTCGGCAGGTTGCCACAATTACCCCCTATCCGCCTGTCGACACCTTTCCCCTGAAAGGGAAAGGGTTCAGGAAAATTATTTATCGCTTTACCCCTCGACCGTCAACTAACTCGGTCGTTACAAAGAAAATCCGTCATTCCGAGTGCAGCGCAGCGAAACCGAGGAATCTATGCAGTTCAGTCCCTTGATCGTCACCCTGAACTTGATTCAGGGTCTAATGTGTACACGCAAACAAAAAAGAGATGCTTCGTTGCACTCAGCATGACAACAAGAAAAAACTGAGCTATATCCAAAACGTTACACCCCACACCGCCCTTTATAATTTTCTACCCTATCCCTTATAATTTTCATCTTTTTTAAAGCTGCAAAAGCACAATTTTGCCAGAACCAACATTAAAATCGCCGTACCGGCTTAAACGAATTTAATTAATCTAAAAATACACCTAAACTATGAAGAGACTACTGTTCAGCATCTGTTTACTGGCTTTGGCAGCAATGGCCCATGCCCAGCACGCGGCTGATGAGAAGGAAGCGATGAAAAGCCTGATTGATAAACAGTTTAAATTTGCACAAAAACAATATCAGATCCTGGCCAAAAACACCCCCGATAACCGCATGCCGAAAACTTTTTATGCCAAAAGTAACCGGCTCGAAACCAGCGATACACAATGGTGGTGCAGTGGCTTTTACCCCGGCTCGCTGCTTTATATTTACGAGTACACCAACGATGCGGCCACCCTTAAAGAAGCCGAAAAACGCCTGGCCATACTCGAAAAAGAAAAACACTACACCGGAAACCACGACTTAGGTTTTATGATGTTTTGCAGTTTTGGCAATGCTTACCGCATTACCGGCAAGGCTGAGTACAAACCTACTATCGATACAGCAGCTGCTTCGCTGGTTACCCGTTACCGCCCTGCAGCCAAGGTAATCCAATCGTGGAACAGCAATAAACAGTGGAAAGGCCCTGTAATTATCGATAACCTGATGAACCTGGAGCTACTGGCCTGGGTAAGCGATCATGGTGGCAACCCCAAATACAAGGAAATTGCCATTCACCATGCCGATACTTCACTAAAAAACCATTTCCGTGCTGATTACAGTTCGTACCATGTGGTGGATTACGACATGACCACGGGTAAAGTATTGAAAAAAGGAACAGCACAGGGGGCATTTGATGAATCGGCCTGGAGCCGCGGACAGGGCTGGGCCCTTTACGGTTATGCCATGATGTACCGTTTTACCAAAAATAAACGCTATTTAGAGCAGGCCAAAAACATTGCCCATTTTATTATCGATAACCCCAACATGCCCGCCGATCAGGTGCCTTACTGGGATTTTAATGCCCCGGGTATCCCGAACACCTACCGCGATGCCTCTGCCGCAGCCGTTATTGCCTCGGCATTATTAGAACTGGGCCAGTACAGCAGCAAAAGCGAGCAAAAGTTATTTGTTGGCGAAGCCAAAAAAATGATCGTTTCACTTTCATCTGATGCTTACAGCGCCAAACCTGGGCAAAACGGTGGTTTCCTGTTGATGCACAGCACCGGAGCCCTCCCGCTCAAATCAGAAATCGATGTACCTTTAAGCTACGCCGATTATTACTATCTTGAAGCGCTGATACGCTATAAAAACTGGTATTTATAACCTACAAATATGGAAAGAAGAAATTTTATAGGAGCCCTGTCCCTAACAGGTGTATTTGGGTTATTTAGTCCTAAAACCGTACTCGCGGCTACAACGGCCAGCGAAACTCCTAACCGCTTAAAAAACGACCGCGAATACTGGTACAAACTGTTGTATAAAATTGCCAGTCCCGTGGTAGAAAATCTGGCCAACGGCACCCTGGTTAAAAACATGCCCTTAATTACCGCCCCCAAGTTCGATTCGCGTTCGCCAACGGTATCTTACCTCGAGGCTGTAGGCCGTACTTATGCAGGCATAGCCCCCTGGTTAGCGCTGCCCGATGATGCAACAGCAGAAGGCGTTTTAAGAAAAAAACTCCGTTTACAGGCGGTGCAGGGTTTAGACAATTGCTTTGCACCCAACAGCCCCGATAAACTGAATTTTAGTAAAGATTACCAGCCCATTGTAGATGCCGCCTACCTGGCACAAACCTTTATAAGGGCACCTAAAGCCCTGTGGGAGCCCCTAAAACCCGAAACCAAACAGGCCATTGTAGCTGCGTTTAAATCGCTGCGCAACCGCAAACCTTTTAAAAATAACTGGTTGTTGTTTGGCTCCATTACCGAAGCCTTTTTACTTTCGATTGGCGAGCAACCTGATGAAGCCCGCTTAAACGAGGGCGTAGATGCACTTACAGGTTGGTACAAAGGTGATGGCTGGTATGGCGACGGCCCCAACCTGGCTTTCGATTATTACAACTCTTTCGTAATCCACCCGATGATGGTAGATACTTTGGCCATTATGCTGGATAAGCAACTGGTAAAACAGGAGCGTTACGACCTGGCTTTAAAACGTATGCAGCGTTATGTGGTAGGGCAGGAGCGGATGATTTCGCCAGAGGGTACCTACCCACCCATTGGCCGTTCCATTACTTACCGCACCGGTGCATTTCAGGCTTTAAGTCAGGCCGCTTTAATGCATAAATTGCCCGATACCATTACACCTGCACAAGTGCGTTCGGCATTAACCAAAGTGAAACAGAATTTATACGATACCCCGGGCACTTTCGATGCGAAAGGCTGGTTACAACTGGGCTTTTGTGGTCACGACCCCGAAATAGCGGATTATTATACCTCGACCGGAAGTTTATACATGGCTACACTGTCGTTTTTACCATTGGGGCTACCGGCCAGCGACGAATTTTGGTCGGCCCCTGCAGCCGACTGGACGGCTAAAAAGGCCTGGGCTGCAAAGCCCTTCCCGAAAGATTATCATGTAGATTATTAAGATATAAACCCCTATCCGCACCTTTCCCCTTTGGGGGGAAAGGATGCAAGAGAAACATTTATCGCTAGCCCCCTCAAACGGCACTAACATGGCCATCACTCAACTTGATCGTCACACACCATCTCGACGTCACCCTGGTTCGATAGCTATCGAACTTGATTCAGGGTCCCTACTTTACCGACGTAAATAATGGATAGATACTTCGCTGCGCTCAGCATGACAGAGAGAAAGCCCTTCGACTACCTGTCCCAATTCATCGGGAAGCTCAGGGTGAGAAACAAAAGAGGATCCTATACGCAAGGGTTCTGCACCCTGCTACCAGGCATAGGAGATTTTCGCCGGAAAAAGCACGAAAAACTTCGCACTACCTTTCATACCAATACTGCCCAAGGCAGGAGTAAGCGCGTGCGTTGGAATGAGTGAGAGCAAGCACATGGAAACTGCCGCCATGAAGGTTTTCGTAGGTTTTTACAAGAAAGAATCCAACCCTTGATTTTTTGGTCCTTTTTCATCAAGGAAAAAGGACTAGCCACGGCGGCAATGAGCCGGAGAAAGCCCGTGAATATGGCATAATAGCGAAAGCATTACGATTCCCAATCAAGTTTATAGATTTGTTTTGTGTCAGACATTTTTTGAAGGTATACAATATCCCGAAAAGGAACAATAACCTAAAAGGTCATTTCTTTAATGAATTACAAAACCTATTGAATTGACCAGAAAAAGGATAAATAATCAGATACCAATACTACAAAAACAACAAAAAGTGCCACTACTGTAAGTAAACAAAATTGCTTATCCAAGCTTCTGTTTTTAAATAATCCAGCTATCAAAACGATAAGATGGACCAAAAAGCAAATGATCATTAAACCAAAAAATAGGATATCGGCTCCGCCCATTTTATTCAGCAATACCAGGCTTGATACCATAAAGTACCCCATGAAGATTAAAACGTGCTTGAATATAAGTTTGGCAAAATTCATCTTCCAATTTTCATTATATCAATAATAGTAAAAAACTGAATACTATGGCGCTGCTTTACTCCACAAAAAAAGGAAACACCTTTAATGTTTCCTTCATGCCCCCAAAGAGCTTCATTTTGTAAACGTTTTCCCCCTTACCCCATGCGGTAAAAAAACTCATCAGCTACTATTTTACCATCTTTAACTTCGTAAACGGCTATTTCGCTCATTTTCATCCGGCCATGTTCTTTATAGGTGGCATCGATATCCATTACAATCGAGAAATGGTTGTCGGCAATAATGGGTTCGGAGCAGGTGGCACTGTGAATTTCCTGTACGCTTTCTTCCCAGCGCAGGGTTTTGTCTTTTACAGCGGCCTTGCCTTCGGTAAGTTCCATTGGCGACCCTTTGGGTTCGCGGCTTACAATGTTATCGGCATACAGTTCATCAATAGCCTGATCGTTTTTGCCGTCGCGGCATAGCTTTACCAATTGGTTAGCAACTTCTTGTGTAGTCATAGTTTTATATTTTAAGTTGACTATAATTTAGACAATCAGTATCAACAAATTGTTTCTTGCAGGTGATGATTGCGTTAGGTTAAAATGCCCGATCCAACCAATTATAGTAAGCCTTTGTAATAAATAGGATATAAATTGTACCTTTAAATTACATCCCATCCTTGTAAAGCCTTGTTGAATAAATAACCAAGCAACAATAATCAATGACCAATCAGCAAAGAACCAATTAGCAAGAATCAATGTTCAATTACCCGTAAACTCTTTTATGGTGTAAGATAGGGGATGGAAAGTGGAAGGCCAGATTTGCGCTTAGGCTCTTGACTATAAACCATACCCACCAATGAACTACTGAACGGCTGAACCATTGAACGAATGAACTACTGAACGAATGATCCCTCTAAGCCTGATTGCAGACATACAACGCGGAGATGAAAACGCCTTCGAGCTAGCTTACCAGAAATGGCGAAGCAAGGGCTACTATTATTTCTTACGGCGCACCGCTTCGGAAGAAGATGCCAAAGATTTACTACAAACCACCTTTTTAAAACTCTGGCAATACCGCCACACCTTAAACGCGGCTTATTCGCTCGATCAGCAATTGTTTCACATTGCCCGTACCGTACTGATTGATTATATCAGAAAAGCCAACACCCAAAAAGCAAACAGCATTAGTATCGAAACCGCCGGCGAACAGATTACGGCGCAAAGTTACCAATCGATGGAGTTTGATACCAAACGCCGCATGCAGCAAATACTGAGTGAAATGCCCCAGCTGCGCAAAAAGGTATTTGAGCTGCATAAACTCGAAGGTTACAGCTACAAAGAGGTAGCGGCCAAACTGGGCATTACCGAAAAAGCAGTAGATAACCATTTAGCCAAAGCCCTTAAAAAGCTCCGCAGCGACTTCCCTTTACCGCTCTTCCTCATTATTTTATTGCTGCGATAATTTTTTTTCAAAAAAAGTTAACCAGGCGAAGGACTTTCTCCTTGTACCACGTATTACCCTATAACAAATTGATATGATGCCCGTAACAGCCGAACTAATTGAGCAATTTTTCAGCAAACAATGCACCCCTGCAGAAGCGCAGGCCGTTGCCGATTACTTAAACGCCAACCCGGCCATACTGGATGGGTATTTAAGTGAAAGCGAATGGAACCGGGAAATTGAGCACGACGATAGAACAGCAGCATTTTGGGCGGAGATATGGCAGGCCATTAAACCACGTACTTTAAGGCCGGCGCGCAGTTATGCCTTTTTAAAGTACGGCATTGCCGCAGCCATTGTAGCAGGCCTGGTTATTTTTGCCACGGTATATTTTACCCGCAACAACCCGGTTACGCAACAGCAGCAGCAAGTGGCAGGTACTTTTAAGCATAGGGTGTTGCAAAACACCACTGGCACCATTAAAGCGCTTAGGCTGGCCGATGGTTCTATTGTAAACCTGGCACCGGCTGCTAAACTGGAATACGATGAACCTTTTCAGCACAACAGGCGCGATATTTTACTGGAAGGAGCTGCTGTATTTAAAGTGGCAAAAGATAAAACCAGGCCTTTTACCGTGTACAGCGGTGGACTGGCTACCACGGCACTGGGCACACAGTTTAAAATAACGGCATTGCCCAATACCAGCAAAACGGTTGTGGCACTTTACGAAGGAAAGGTAGTGGTAAAACAGGTTAATAAGGCTTTAAAAAGCAAGCATAGCTATTATTTGTACCCGGGCGATGAGCTAACCTATAATAAACAAACTGCTGCATTTGATTTAAACCGCAAACAGGTTAAAGCGGCGAAGCAACAGGGCCAGCTGCTGGTATTTGATAAGGTAAGCCTGGCCGATGTTTTTGACCGCCTGGCCAGTACTTATAGTGTGCATATCCAGTATGCCAACAACGATTTTGAAAAGGTGTATTACATCGGCAGTTTCGACCAGACTGATTCGATACAACACATTCTCGAAAACATTATAAAGGTAAACGGGCTTAAACTAATACGGCCTACCGATAACGAATATATTATTACCAGGTGATAAACAAAGGGTGGGATAGCCCTACATCAGGCTTTCCTACCCGTTTTTTAAAGCTCCTAACCAAATAAATAAACGTGAAGACAATTTTACACACAGCAACTGCCGGCTACCTAACAGGCTAAAACAACCCAAACGCTTTTAATCGGGCACCAGGGTGTTATGCCCTTTATGCCACCAATAAACCACGCAGTAAACCTGTGCAGGAACTGCTTTGCCTAAAAAACCAAATAAACCCATATATGAAAATAAACTACTCCAGAATTAAACATCCGCTCATTGCTGTGGCTATTTTGCTGCTCAATATGCTGATAGCCGCACCACTTAGGGCACAAAACACCACGAATGTAAAGGGGCTGGTTACCGACGAAAAAAACCTGCCTTTACCAGGCGTATCGGTTTCGGCCAAAAACCTGAACGGGGGCGCTTTACTGAATACGCAGACCGATCCGGATGGTATTTTTCAGTTTAAGGCTTTACCTGCCGGTTCTTACAGTTTCATTATCCGCTCGGTAGGTTACGAAACCCAAACCATGAGTGGTTATAGCCTCAAAGCCGGAGAACTGATTACGCTTACCGTTAAACTGAAAGAAGAAAACAGCAGCCTGCAAGATGTGGTGGTAGTGGGCTTTGGCACGCAAAAGAAAGTAAATTTAACGGGGGCTGTGGCTACGGTTAAAATGGACGAGATTTTAGGCGAACGCCCCGTAACCAGCACTTCGCAAATTTTGCAGGGTGCCTCTCCGGGTTTGCAGGTAACTACCAACAGCGGTCAGCCGGGTGCCAAAAGCAACCTGAACATTAGGGGCTTTACCTCTATTAACGGCGGTGCGCCATTGGTACTGGTAGATAATGTGGCCATGGATATGGACGATATTAACCCTAAAGATATTGCCACGGTAACGGTACTGAAAGATGCCTCGGCCTCTTCTATTTATGGTGCACGGGCAGCATTTGGTGTAATTTTAATTACCACCAAACAAGGCGCCCGTAACCAGCCCATTAAATTCGACTACTCGGGTAATTTAGCCAACACCGCCCCAAGCACTTTACCGCAAAAAACAAGCGTAAAGGAGTTTGTACAAGCCCTTACCGATTTTGGTACCACTTCTTACTGGGCAGGCCAAAACGTAGGCACCTGGATGGGGCTGCTGCAACAGTATGAGCAAAACCCCGGGCAATTTCCGCCCACAGGCATTGCCACACAAGGCGGCATCCAATACCCCCTGGCACAAACCAACCTCTACGATTCGTTTATGCCGGGCGGCTTTGAGCAGCTGCACAACCTCTCGTTTAGCGGCGGTTCTGAAAAGTCGAATTTCAGGGTATCAACCGGTTACACCAACCAGGATGGCATTGTAGCCACCAAAGCCGATGCTTTTACCCGCTACAACCTTAACGCCTACCTCAATACCAACCTTACCTCTAAACTGATTGCGAGCGTAAATGTACTCTATCACAACTCGGTTAGAAATACACCAAGAGATTACGGCAGTTTGTTTTACAACGCCATTACTTATGGCCCTTATGCCCCAACGGATTATGGCATTGCGCCTAACGGCACGTCCTTACCCTACAATACGCCAAACAATGTTTTAGCACAAGAGCCTTTTAACATTACCAAAGACAATAATTTAAGGTTGTTTGGAAAATTACAGTACAACATTACCACCGGTTTGAAACTGAATGCCGAGTATACTTTTAACCAGATTACCAGCAACCGCACCATCCAAACTACCGTAAACCAATACATTAACCCGCTAAACTTTACCGTATCGCCCATTAGTGTTAACTCCAGTTATGACCGTTATAACAATGGGGTAAACTATAATGCCGTAAACGTTTATGCCAATTACAGCACCATATTTGGCAAAAAACACAATCTCGATGCGGTACTGGGTACCAACCAGGAAAAAAACACCGAGAACAGCTTTACAGTAAACCGGCTGGGCGTAATCAGCAAAAGCTCGCCATCTATTTCGGGCAGTACCGGCAACATTACCAGTAGCGATGCTTTTGCATCCTTTGCCGTTTCGGGTTACTTTGCCCGCTTAAATTACAATTATGATGGTCGTTACCTGTTCGAAGCCACAGGCCGTTATGATGGTTCTTCGCGCTTTCCTACGGGCAGCCGCTATGGCTTTTTCCCTTCTTTCTCTGCCGGCTGGAACATCATGGGCGAATCGTTTATGAAAAACATCAAATCAACCGTTACTGCCTTAAAACTAAGGGCCTCGTACGGAGAGATTGGCAACCAGGTGGTGCTAAAAAGCAATGGAGATCAGAATTATTACCCTTACATCCCGGCATCATCGCCTGCCAATTCAACCTGGATTGATCCTATAACGGGTGTACTGCGCGTTACGGTGCCACCACCGGCTTTGGTAAGTGCCAGCTTTACCTGGGAGCGTGTGCAAACCTCAAACATCGGCCTCGATTTTGGGTTCTTCAATAACCGTTTAACCGGATCATTTGATGCCTATATCCGTAAAACACTCGGTATGCTGGCGCCAAGCAACGAGCTTTCGGCCATATTGGGTACCGCTGCACCTTTGCAAAACGTAGCCGACCTAAAGGTAAAAGGCTGGGAACTGAACCTGGGCTGGAACGATAAGTTAAACGATTTCAGGTATTCGGCTAACTTTAACCTGTCTAACAACCAGGCCTACATTACCAATTACAACAACCCAAGCGGCCTGCTTAATTTTAATGGTGATGGAACGATTGCCAATTATTTCATCGGGCAGAAAATTGGCGATATATGGGGTTATGTTACCCAGGGCTATTTCGGTACCGGCGATTTTGCTGCCGGAACGCTGAATGCCAACCTCCAAAACGGCACCCTGCTCCCCGGAATAGCGCCTTACCGTGGCGTGAACCAAAATCCGGGCGATATCAGGTTTGTAGATTTAAATAACGACGGCACCATTTTTACCGGCAACAATACGCTGGCCAACCCCGGCGACCGCAGCATTATCGGCAACAACAACCGCAGGTTCCAGTTTGGTTTTAACGGTAGCGCAGCCTACAAAAATTTCGATTTTTCTTTCTTCCTTAACGGAGTAGGTAAACGCGATATCTGGATCAGTAACCAGGTTTATTTCCCTTACCTCGATCAGTTTAGCGGTATTTATGCCAACCAGCTCGATTACTGGACACCTACCAATACCAACGCCTTTTATCCGCGTTCGTATTCCAATGCATCGGGCAATACCGGCACCAGCCGGATGGTACAAACCAAATACCTCTCAAACGGGGCTTACCTGCGTTTAAAAAACGTATCAGTGGGTTATACACTACCAGCCAAATGGCTGAAAGAAAAGATGAAGGCCAGAATCTTCTTCTCGGGCGAAAACCTGCTTACGTTTGATCATTTGCCTGAAGGATTGGATGCAGAGGCAGCAAACCTGGGCAGCGGCGGTATTTATCCGTTTATTAAGAAATACAGCTTTGGCGCCAACATTAGTTTTTAACCCGAGCCTTTACCCGATGAAAACGAATAAACAAGGTACAAATCTTAAAGCAAAATTTATGAAAACCCCTATCATATCCATCACCAATATAAAGCGCATTGTTTTATGTGGCCTTTTAGCTGCGACAATGGGCTGCAATAAGCTGGAGCTTAAACCCGAGGGTCAGTTAACCCTCGAGAATACGCTTTCTGATTACAATGGCTTTTTAACCTACTCCTGGCAGTTTTACAATGCCTTTAACGGCTATACCAATGATATGCTGGAAGATGAACTGAACAGCGATATGTTTGCCCGCGCCAATCCGAACGGGCAATCGCAGTGGATCTGGCAACAGGTTACCATCCCTTCATCTTCTGATTCGTATTCGAGACCTTTTAGCAATATCAGAACCATTAACCTGATGCTCGATTATATCGATCAATCGGCATTAAGCCCCGCCGATAAAGACCACTGGCGCTGCATTGGCTATTTTTTCAGAGCCTATAACTACATTACCCTGATTAACCTGTATGGCGATGTGCCTTATATCGAACATGCCTTAAACGATAAATCGGAAGAGTTAACCATGGCGCGTAGTCCGCGGGATGTGGTAGCGGCCAATATTTTAAAGGATTTGCAGTATGCCGAGGCCAATTTAAAAAACGGCGATGGCGACAATACCATTACTGTACATGCGGTAAGGGCACTGCTTTCGCGCTTTGGTTTACGCGAAGGCACCTGGCGCAAATACCACGGTTTAACCGCTGCCAATACTTATTTACAGGCCAGTGTTGATGCTTCTACCAAGTTAATGGTAAGTTACCCAACCCTGAATGCCAATTACGACCTCGATTTTAACAGTGTATCGCTGGCAGGTGCCCCCGGAATAATCTTGTATAAAGCTTATGTAGCCAACCAGATTACCCACGGCCTTTCTACCCAAAACCGCAATTCATCGGGCCGTTACGATTTAACCAAGGCCGCTGCCGATATGTTTTTGATGAAAGATGGCGAAACACGTTTTACCAGTCCGCTGTTTCAGGGCGATAAATCGCCTTTTACCGAGTTTAGAAACCGCGACAGGCGCTTGTATTACAATGTACCGCCACCATTTAACGTAAATACCACCCCACCAAGCCTTACCTTTACCTATACCACCAATCCGGTTGATACTTCGTACTTTGGCTTAATGCAGGCCATTTCGGATGGTACGCACAAAACCTTACCTACGCGCAACTGGAATGGTTTTGTGCTGAAGCAGGAGCCGCATTATGTCGATTTTCCGAATGGCCAGCCTTATTCGGTTACCTATACCGGTTACCGTTTTTACAAATACTATAACCAGCAGGTACAGGATGCACAGGGGCAAGATATTAGCGATTGTCCGTTGTTTAGAATGGGCGAAATTTTAGCCAACCATGCCGAGGCTACTTACGAACTGGGCACCTTTAACCAGGCCGTAGCCGATGCCACCATTAATAAATTGAGGGCAAGAGGGGCAGTAGCGGCCCTAAATTTAAGCGCCATAGCAACCGACCCTACCCGCGACCCGGGCATAAACCCTGTGTTGTGGGAGATTAGACGCGAGCGGGCAGTAGAACTGGTGGGCGAGGGCTTTAGGTTTGACGATTTACGCCGGTGGAAAAAGATGGACTATGCCATGAAAGAAAAACTGGGCCGTTACATTACTAAAGGGGTAGATGTACCCGCAAACAGCATTATCCCCATTCAAAATGGTGCAACTGCAGGTTACATTTCTTATTTAGGCGTTCCACCGGGCACATTTCCTGATTATTATTACCTTTACCCCATACCATCTAACCAGATTGTGCTTAACCCTAAAATTATACAGAACCCGGGCTGGAAATAACAGCCTTAACAGCTAACATAAAACAACAGGGATACATCAGGTGCCCTGTTGTTTAATCAACACAAGCCCTATAATTGCCATCCAAACCCATGAAAAGCAGTAAAAGAAACATCCTCAGGTACGCCTTCATTATTTTGTACACAGCCCTGTCCGTATCAACAGTAAATGCCCAGCAAAAGCCAAACATCATTTACGTTCTGGTTGATGATTTGGGCTATGGCGACCTGGGCGTACTTTTTCAGAACCAGAAGCCTAAAAACCTGCCCGCATTGGTTACCCCTAATCTGGATGCCATGGCCAAAGCGGGAGCTATACTTACCCAGCAATATGCCAATGCACCCGTATGTGCACCATCGCGGGCTTCGCTGCTTACGGGCGTAAACCAGGGTAATGCGCACATCAGGGATAACCAGTTTGATAAAGCCATCGAAAACAACCATACCATGGCCACCGTACTCAAAGATGCCGGTTATACCACCGTAGCCATTGGGAAATGGGGTTTACAGGGAACGGATGAAAAGCAACGCCCCAACTGGCCTGCCCACCCCTTAAAAAGAGGTTTCGACCAATATTATGGTTACATGCGCCATGCCGACGGACACGAACACTATCCCGTTGAAGGTGTTTACCGCGGTAAAAAAGAGGTTTGGAGTAATTACAACGAGGTATCGGCAGATTTGCAGAAATGTTATACCACCGACCTCTGGACGGCGAAAGCCAAAGATTTCATTATCGGTTTTGAAAAACAGCACCAGGCTAAACAACCTTTTTTTATGTACCTGGCTTACGATGCGCCACATGCCGTATTGGAACTGCCTACACAGGCTTACCCACAAGGTGGCGGGCTAAAAGGTGGTTTGCAATGGCTAAACGAGAAAGGTAAAATGATTAATTCGGCTACCGGCACGGTAGATAGCTATGTACACCCCGATTATGCCAATGCCAGTTACGATGATGACCACGATCCCAATACCCCTGCTAAACCATGGCCAGATACTTATAAACGCTACGCAACTGCTGTACGCCGTTTAGATGATGCGATTGGCGATATCCGCACTTTATTGGGGGATTTAAAAATTGCCGACAATACGATTATTGTATTTACTTCGGATAACGGCCCATCGATAGAATCGTACCTGCCTAAGCAGTATGTGCCTAACCACCCTACTTTTTTTGAGAGTTATGGCCCTTTTGATGGCATTAAACGCGATTGCTGGGAAGGCGGTTTACGCATGCCTTCGGTAATTGCCTGGCCTAAACGCATTGCGGCAGGCAAGGTAGTTACTACCCCTTCTATGTTATCAGATTGGTTGCCCACTTTTGCCGATGCGGCAGGGGTGCCCATTCCGGCGCGGGTTACCGGCGTATCGCTGGTACCGGCTTTAACTAATGTGGGCAAGCAAGCCGAAAGCAAGGTGTACGTAGAATATTTCGAGTCGGGCAGCACCCCGGCATTTACACAGTTCGAGGCCAGCCATGCCAACCGGAAACGCAACCAGATGCAAATGCTGAGAATTGGCGACATGGTAGGCGTGCGCTACAACATCAAATCGGCTGCCGATGATTTTGAAATTTATAACATGGTTAAAGACCCTAAACAGACCGATAATCTGGCTAAAAATGGGGGCCTAAGCGAATTGCAGCAGCAGTTCCGCAACAAGGCTTTACAATCGCACATGGTTGATGGGGAAGCAAAACGCCCTTATGATAGTGTCGCCATTTCGGGTGTAACAACGCCTAAGACTGCAAAGCCGGGTTTAAAATGGTCGTTCTTTACCGGTAACTTCCATTATGTATCGGTTTCGAACCAATTGAAGCCCGCGGCTACAGGTATGGCTAAATCACTAGCCGCGGTTACGACTAAAATCAAGGGGCTAATACAGTATGAAACCTTATTAAAAATTGCGAAAAAAAGCACTTACACCTTTAGGCTAAGTACAACAGGCAAAGCCTTTGTAAAGCTTCACGACATTAACCTGCTGGATGCTGATTTTGGTTATACCAGCGGCCAGACAATTGAAAAAACAGTTATGCTGGAGGCAGGTTGTCACCCACTGAACATTTATGCCTTAAAAGACACCAATAATACCTTAAAAATAGAATTTAAAGCTGAAGATGGCGTATGGCAAAGCCTAAGCGCAGAGAATTGTGTGTATTAGGCTTAAGAAACACTGATTTACATAATCAAATCGCCCTTATGCTTAGTAAGTATATGGGCGATTTTCTTTTTGAGCCGGTCACGGTTTGAGATGGAAAATGTGAGATGGAAGAAGGAAGGCTAGACTCTTGAAGAGTTATGCATCATGAGTATAAACTATAAGCCATCCCCACCAATGATTGAACAAGTTTAATATAGAAAATGTATGATGGAAAATGGGAGGTAAAATCTCCTGAAGAGGTATGCACTATGACTATAAGCCATGCCCACCAATGATTGAACAAGTTTAATATGGAAAATGTATGATGGGAAATGGAAGGTAAAATCTCCTGAAGGGGTATGCACTATGACTATAAGCCATGCCCACCAATGATTGAACAAGTTTAATATGGAAAATGTATGATGGAAAATGGAAGGTAAAATCTCCTGAAGAGGTATGCACTATGA
>Ga0308165_1001250_pt1 | contig 36987 bp, 33 predicted proteins | sample PhyWR2_FD_201032 | JGI IMG/M metagenome (GOLD analysis project Ga0308165, IMG submission 201032) | Phyllosphere microbial communities from UC Gill Tract Community Farm, Albany, California, United States - DLSLW.R2 | ecosystem: Host-associated > Plants > Phyllosphere > Unclassified | place: USA...
AGGATTGGCCAGGAAGTGCTGATCAGCTACCTCAACGGCGACATCGATCGTCCGGTGGTGAGCGGGCGTTACTACAACGGCCTGAACAAACCGCCCTACCCGTTACCGGCCAACAAGACCAAATCGGTCTGGCGCACCAAATCGCACAAGGCCGAGGGCTTTAACGAACTGTCGTTTGAGGATGAGGCGGGCAGCGAGGAGATTTACCTGCACGCGCAGAAAGACCTCAAGGCCCTGGTCAACAACGATGCGCACTGGGACATTCGCGCCAACCAGAGCAGCAAGATTGGCGGCAACAGCCTGAGCGAAATCGAGGGCAACCGGGAAAGCCGCATCAAGGGCGAACTCACCCTCCACACCAGCGGCAAAAAGTCCGAACTGGCCGATGGCGAATCCCATTTGCAGGTCGGCAGCGCCTATGTGGTGAAGGCTGGGCAGGAAGTGTCGGTAGAAGCCGGGGCCAAAATCACCCTCTCGGCGGGCAGTGAGCTGACGCTCAAGGCCGGGGGCAGCTTTATCAAACTGGCACCGGGGGCCATTTTCACGTCTTCATCGTTGCAGGTGGGCAGTGGCTCTGCGGGTAGCGGTCAGGGCGTCAACCTGAAGATGCCGGGTGTGGTGCCTTTGTTGGCGGCACCCACGCTGATCCAGCAGGGTGTGCTTAGCAGTGATGCTCCTTATTGCGAAGAGTGTGAGAAATGTAAAGAGGAAGGGTGCGCAATTTAATTGGCCACTCATCGTCAAGGAGGAATAAAGATGCAACAGACCGTACAGGACTGGGCAAGAAACACATCGGGAACGCCGTTGTACGCCGTCTTGGCCAATACCAACGGTGCGCAAGGTATCAAGGCCTATTACCGGGAGGATGGAAGCCGCACGCCGTACGGGCTTTACGCCAATACGCCGTATGCCAACTGGTTCGAGGTGATGCCGGTGCTGGTGCCGCTCACTGACGGCAGCCCGTTTCTGCGCTGGGTGGCAGAAACGCCCCTGCGCAACTGGGGCTGGTTGGCGCGTTCACCGTTGCCGCAGGTTGACCTGGCGGCCCACCTTGCCGGTTTGACTCAGGTGATCATGCCTGGGGGTAAAGCGGTGTTTTTCCGCTACTGGGATGGGCGTTTTCTGCCGGCACATCTGCGTTATATGGGGGAGCACTGGATAGATGTTCTGCCGGTGTTCTCGGATTACTGGATAAACGGCGAGGTGTTTACCTGCCAGGTAGATCCCACGGCGCAAGCCCAGGTTAGCCCCTGGTGGCAGGTGCCGCAACGTCTGATTGACCAACTTCTAAAAACGGATCCTGGGCCGGTGATTGCCCAGGCATTACAGCAATTGCAGGAAACCCGTGCCGATCTCTATGGGCGTTTTTCCCCTGCCTTGCTGGAGATGAAGATCCGACATTTACTGGTGCAAAGCCATGGGCAGCGTGAAGGGCTGATGGCTCGCATCGTCACCACATTGGAGAGTGAGTGATGAGTTATTATGGGTATGGCAACAACTCGACGACGTATACCAGCAGCGCATACGGGAATTACAACAAACGGGTGACGATCCCTGCTGACCCCTTGGCCCCTGAAACGCGTTATCAACAGGTCGTCAGCAGCTTTAAAAATTGCCTGAAACGCTACCACGATACGACAGAGTTTCCGCTATTGGGCAGCTTGCTGTTGATGGATCAAGAGGTGAAGGTCGGGGACTTTGTTATTGCCACCGCGCGGATAGACAAGGGCACGTTTAACGGCGCCATGCAGTGCACCCTTAATCAACCCATTACCCTGACACACGCCTTTGAAGCCAAGGGGTATCTCCCGATTGCAGGCTCTTCCTTCAAGATCATCAAACGTAAGAAAAAGACCCCGGAACAGTTTCGGCAGATAGCCTACATGAGTGTCAATCAGGCGTACGGGCCTTATTACAACAACATGGCGTCCTCGGACTTTGAGGACATCACCGTGCTAGATGGCCTGGCTTTCGATGACAACGGGATGGCTACCATCAATCTGCCCGAGTGCGACGATGCGTATACCTATCACGTTGTCGTCAACGCCCAGGCCAGCAGTGAAAGTAACCTCCAGCGGCTGGATGAATCCTACAGCGAGCTGATCGTCAAGTGTACCAACCTGCTGGAAACCCAGTGGGGCACACAGCAGCGGGCAGCTTGGCAGGCTTTTGCAGCCCAGGGCTCTCAGGTGGACTTTACCCAGGCGTTCAAGGCATTTTTTGCCGGGTTACGCGACAAAATCCTCGAATTGTATGAGACCGCCAAAAAAATCGTGCAGTGGATCACCAGCGAGAACCTGGATGCCATGCTGGCTTATATCGGCCAGAAGGGGGTGGATAAAATGAAAGAGCTGTATGACACCGGCAAAAAACAGATTGCCGATACGTTGGTGATCCTCTCCGATGAGATGCTGATGTTTATCTGTGCCCACGCCCTGTACAGCTACTTTTGCCTGCTGACACCGCAACAGATCGCTGATTTTGCCGGGGGAGCGGCAGGCGAATTGGTCATGATGCTGTTGCTTTACATCGTGCTACCCGGTGGCGTAGCCAAATTAGCCCTGGATGGGTTGGATAGCTTAGCCGGTATTAGCCCGGCCCGATAATCAAGGAGAGTCAATGAAACCGTTATTTCGTGCCAATGCCGGTGCAGGGAAAGCGATCATGGGGGGGATAAAAGAAATCATTTCCCTGATCAATGAACACATCCCCCATTATTTGGCCAAGAACCCTATTCGGGCAGGGGCTGTTCCGTTAAATACCAAAAAAACCGCGAATATCGACTCCGCTAGCTTGGGCAAGAACCTGGAAAATCAGAGTAGTCTACCCACTGGGTCCAATAACCTGCATGAAACCAAGTTTGAATCGCCGGTCACCCAAGCCAACAGCAGCGGTCAAAATCCGCAGGGTAATGCGACGCCAAGAAGCGAGCACGCTGATGTGGACGGCGATCCGGTTTCGTTGTGTACGGGCGAAGAACTGTTGACGATCGCCGAAGGTAGCTTGCCGGGATTGTTGCCGTTCACCTGGCAGCGTTTTTACCGCACCAGCGCCTGTGAGTTGGATCTGGGTTTGGGGTACGGCTGGAGCCATAGCCTTTCCCACCGCCTGCATTTTACCGACGATACCATTGTCTGGCATAACGATGAAAACCAGCGGACCCCCTTCCCCTATCCGAATGCCGAACACCCAATCCTGACCAATGTGCTCGGGGGCGCGGTGCTGGCCCTCGGTAGCCACGAGAACGAATACTGCCTCACCTTTGGCGGTGGCGCTGGGGTGTATACCTTTGTGCGTGAGGGAGAATGGGGGCGGTTGACCGCACTCAGCGACAAATATCACAACCGTCTACAACTGGAATACGATCGCCAGCAGCGCCTGATCCACCTACAGCATGCGCAGGGCCGGTTGTTGTTCCAGTACACGGATGATGACTCGGCGCACATCGCGCAGGTCCATTTGCAGGCACTGATCCGTGAAGAGGCCTATCGTGATGCGGTCTGGGTGACGCAGCAAGTGCTGGCACATTACACCTACAACGCGGCCGGGCAACTGGCCAGCGCCCTGAACGCCTGTGGGGAGCAAGAACACTACCAGTACAACGAGGCCCATGTCATCACACAGCGCCAGTTGGCGGGCGGCGCCAGTTTTAACTGGGCCTGGGAAGGCGTGGGGCCAGCATCACGCTGTATCCGTCAGTATGGCAATTTCGCCCAGTTAGATACCCGTTACCTGTGGGACGATAACCAGCGGCAGGTGACGCTACGGCGCTGCGACGGCAGCCAGGAGATCTATCAATACGACGGCCAGGCCCGGCTGATTTTCCGGCGGGCAGCGAACGGTGCAGAAACCCGCCATACGTACAACGAAGAGGGGTTACGCGTCAGCACCACCGATGCGTTGGGCCAGCAGACCCGTTATTTTTATGACGACGCGGGTAACCTGGTGCTCGAACTGAGCCCGGATGGGAGCATGACACGCTACACCTATCTGGACGGTCAGCTCAAGCGGGTGGCCAAGGGCAGTGGTCGCCTGGAGCAAGTGTGGCTCAATAGCATTAATGAACATGGGGATATCTACGCGGCGCGCTCACCAGGGGAACAGGTGACCGAGTACGACTATTTCCCGAACGGGCAGATGCGTGCCGTTACCCATCCTGACGGGGTGACACAAACGTATCGTTGGGATAACGTAGGACGTTTACTGGAGAGTACCACCAGTGGCGGTAGCGTGCGCCGTTACCGTTATACCCCCCTTGGCACCCAGCCGATCGCCGTCACCGATGAAGCAGGTAATACCACCCATTTTGTCTGGGATGCGTTGGAACGGTTGCTGGAGCAGACCACGCCGGACGACCGCACCCAGCAATACCGTTACAATGCCTATGGCAAAGTGACCGAATCGCGCGATCCAGCCGGTTTGGTTACCCGCTACGAGTACGCAGCCCCCCTACATCTGCTGACGCGCAAAATCCTGCCGGATGGCAGTACGCTGGAGTATCGTTACGACAACACGCACCTGCAAGTCAGTGAGATCCTCAACCCGAAAGGGGAAAGTTACCGTCTGGCTTACACGGCGACGGGGTTGCTGAGTGAAGAGATCGGGTTCGACGGGGTTAAAACCGCGTATGCGTACGATCTGAACGACAGGCTGATTGAAAAGCAAGAGTACGGCAATCAACCAGATGCGGAGCCGCTGGTCACCACCTACCAGCGCGACTGGCAGGGAAAACTGCTGCGTAAGACCCTGCCGGATGGGCAGGTAGAGCAGTACGACTATGATGCCCTGGGGCGGTTAATTGCCGTCAATGACGGGCAGATGCCGCTGGCCTGGGAATACGACATCGCCAATCGCCTGGTGGCAGAGCACCAAGGGTGGGCAACGCAACGTTATCAGTACGATCCACATAGCGGGTTGCTGAAAGGCAGCCGACTGCCGGACGGCCAACAACTGGGCTACCACTACCAGCATGGCCGGGTGCAGGGGATCACGCTGAACGAACAGCCGCTGCTGGCGTTCAACCACGACAACGCCGGGCGCGAGCAGGAGCGGCGGCAGGGCAACGGGTTGGTCAACCGCTACCAGTACGATAGTCTGGGGCGTATGGTGGAGCACCGCTTGCAGGGGCCCGGCGAGATGGGGCTACAGCCACTGTGGGAGCAGCATTACCGTTACCAGGCGCAGGGTGAACTAGCGAGCATCACGGGCAATGCCCCACGGGAATACGGCTATGATGCACGGGGACAGTTACTGAGTGCACAATTCCCCGGCAGCCACACGGCGGTAGATCGGCACAGCGTGGCAGGGGAAAACTTCCTGTACGACGGGGCCGGTAACCGGGTCAGTGAACATGGCGAGCGGGACAGCGCCCCTGGCAACCGGCTGGCGTTTTTTGGTGACAGGCACTTCGAGTACGATCGCTTTGGTAACCTGGCGGTAGAGCGGCGCGGCAAGGCCCACAAATTGGTGACCACCTTTGCCTATGACTGTCGGCACCGGCTGATAAAGCGGACCGATCCGCACGGGCAAGTAACCACCTACACCTATGATGCGTTTAACCGCCGAACCAGTAAAACCGTAGAGGGCCAGACCACGGAATACCTGTGGCAGGGCAATAAGCTGATTGCGGAAACGGACAATCAACAGCACTGGCAGACGTTCTTGTATGAGCCGGGCAGCCACCGACCGATGGCGACGATAGTAGGCTCTACACGGGTGAACAGCCCGAAGGTCAGGACCTATTGGTATCAGAATGACCACCTTGGCACACCGCACAGCCTGACGGACAGCCAGGGCAATACCGTATGGCGGGGGCAGTACAGCGCCTATGGGCAACTGACGGAGGAATGGACACCGCCAGATGCACGGGATGAACACCCGCAACCGAAGGTGAACAACCCACTGCGTTTTCAGGGGCAGTACGAAGATGCGGAAAGCGGGCTGTATTACAACCTGAACCGGTATTATGATCCGGGAATTGGGCGGTATCTGACTCAAGATCCGACAGGGCTAAAAGCCGGATTAAACAATTATCAATATGCTGAATGCAATCCAGTTAGCTATATAGACCCTCTGGGTTTATTCACTATTAAGAATAAGTTTCCTGATGAGACGTTGCCGAAGGATGGTGTTATATTACCGCATACCATTGAGAACGGGAAAATAAAAGGAATTGATGGTAAAAGAGAAATGGATTTCGTAGTTACTCAGGATGGCCGACTGGTCATTGGTGAGAAGCATCATTTATTGGGAAATGCTGAAGATGTGTTGGCAGCAGGAGAGATCAGGCTAAATGGAAAAGGTCAAGTTAGAAGATTGGAAAATCTATCAGGGCACTATCAACCCACCCCAGAAGAAGCTGCCCGTTTTCCTTCGGTACTAAGAAATACTGGGTTAGATTTGAATAACACAACAATGAATACATATGAATTTACTCTTACCCCTAGCGGGTTAGTGCAGAGATTTGAGAAAGTTAGTACAAAGGTATTAAAAGATGAATAGATATATATTCAAGAAAAACCTACTTTGTTCTATTGAGGACTTATTCTTAATGGAACATCTCCATTCTATTGATTCCAATGAATTATTATTTACAGTAATCCCTGTAATCGAGGAAGGGAAACGGTATAACTCTAAAGATGAACTTATGCAGCGGACAGTGTTTAGCAATGGAAATATATATGGGAAAGTTATTGGTATCAATGATGTCGTGGACGTATTCAGTGGATTAGACCCACTTTTCCCATTGTGGGTGAAAATTTCATTAAAAAAACAAAAAAATAAACCATTCCTTATTGAATTGCAAACAAGCGTAAGGTTTAGAAAGCCCAGCGTGGTAATGAACACAGGAAGTAAATACCCTCCATTTTTTATAGGGAATGAAACAGCCCTAGAATAATATATAGACTATCAATCACCAAAGGCCTTAATGTTTTATTATTTAGGCCTTTATTATTTAATTGCCATTAAATTCATTAGCCTCTTGGGATACTCAGGGCTATTTAAAAAAGATGCAGCAGAGGGTGAAGAGAAGTTAGATTAATATGAAAACCCCAAAAACATCAGAAGGTAGATCGGCACAGCGTGGCAGGGGAAGGCTTCCTGTACGACGGGGCCGGTAACCGGGTCAGTAAACATAGCGAGGGGACAGCGCCCCTGGCAACCGGCTGGCATTTTTTGGTGACAGGCACTTCGAGTACGACCGCTTTGGTAACTTGGCGGTAGAGCGGCGCGGCAAGGCCCACAAATTGGTGACCACCTTTGCCTATGACTGTCGGCACCGGCTGATAAAGCGGACCGATCCGCACGGGCAAGTAACCACCTACACCTATGATGCGTTTAACCGCCGAACCAGTAAAACCGTAGAGGGCCAGACCACGGAATACCTGTGGCAGGGCAATAAGCTGATTGCGGAAACGGACAATCAACAGCACTGGCAGACGTTCTTGTATGAGCCGGGCAGCCACCGACCGATGGCGACGATAGTAGGCTCTACACGGGTGAACAGCCCGAAGGTCAGGACCTATTGGTATCAGAATGACCACCTTGGCACACCGCATAGCCTGACGGACAACCAGGGCAACACCGTATGGCGGGGGCAGTACAGCGCCTATGGGCAACTGACGGAGGAATGGACACCGCCAGATGCACGGGATGAACACCCGCAACCGAAGGTGAACAACCCACTGCGTTTCCAGGGGCAGTACGAAGATGCGGAAAGCGGGCTGTATTACAACCTGAACCGGTATTATGATCCGGGTGTTGGGCGGTATTTGACGGCGGATCCTATCAAACTGGCCGGGGGACTGAATCTTTATCAGTATGTTGATGGGAATCCAGTTGGCTGGGTGGATCCGTTGGGGCTGTTTAAACAGGATGGAACGGGATTCGATAACGCAGTAGTTGAAGCAGGTGAGACACCATTACCATCGTGGAAAGGTTCTGGACCGACTAGTGGCGTTCTTGGACTAGAGCCTGCATCAAAATCATCTGGGGCAGTTCGTCATTATTCTCCGCCAGCAAATGAGGCAATAGAATATGTTTTTGACCCTAAAACAGGAAAATTTGCTGTAGGACGTCCTAAAGATCCACTCCCTTTATATTCACCTCATGAAAATTTAGCAGAAGCTATAAAATCAGATAGGACAGAAGTTTTAGGTGGAATGTTTAGACGAGGACAAAATGGGGAATTTCTTACAAATGAACATAGTGGACACTATGGAGAACGCTGGACATTAGAGCTTCGTGATAAATTTGTTAACCAAATGAAAGAGTACGGAATTGATGTGAAACATCAAAGGTGGAAAAATGAGTAATAGTGAAAAAAAACTGACCATGAGGAATGGGAATGGTATCTGCTTATTGAATGATGGGCAATGGGTCGTCATGTCCAATAACAAGATCCTCCCCCTTAAAACCAGCGATGACTTTTGGTTTTCCTTCCCTATTTTGGAATACTCACCTCAGCCAACCAAGGAGAAGCTTGGTGATGATTTTCCATATAATGAACTTTTAAAACATGCTCTTTGTAGTGAGTCAAAATATTGGTCAAGCCTTGCATTGCAATGGCTAGAGTTCATCAGTTTGGATGAAAAAATTAAATTAAAAGAGATATTGGAACTAATTGTACTGGATAAATCTCACCCCCAGTGCAGCCGACATTTAGCTAGGAGACATTTAAAGGATATTTAATTTATTTTTTTATAATTAATGCAATAAATGAAGTAAAAAAACTGAATTACAGCCTTGAGAATGGGAGTTCAAACTCAGGGCTGAACCTCTTTATTACACTACCAATACCGCCTGCACAGCGCTGATAACGACCTCGCCTAGGCTAATCTTACTACCAGCCCCAACGCTACCGGCCAACCCACTCCCATTCAGCCAAGCACAGTAAGAAAATGCGGGAAGCGGGCAGCATTACTACCTTAATCGGTATTATGATCAGGGTATTGGGCGGTATTTGACGGCGAACAGCAGATTCACCCTATTGGTAAACATAAAGACATTCCCCCCCTCAATCTTTCTTTACGAGTTAAAATAGAGGATGGGAATTACAGAATCATAAAACTAGCTATATTCACAGATCAATAGAAGGTTAGAAAATGACCAAAGACGAGATTATTAAGTAGCTAAAGCTTGGGCAAACAGGAACTCTATGTATATTTAGAGATAAGGTAAATGAAGATATTGACCTAATCTTAAAATCTTTATCAATAGTATTATCTCTTAAGAAAGGCTATGAGTTACAAGTAGATTTTGACGCAATAAATCAAGAGGAACAAGGTGAGGGTTGGCAATGGTGTACTTCTTCTACGTCATTTGAACAATTAATTCCTCTCATAGGAGGTGAGTTAAAAATCCCTTTAAGTGATTGGAGTTATGTTAATAAAACCAAGATGGTATGCATCAATGATGAAAAAATCCATTGGGATAGATTAAGTAAACAGGGAGTGATTTTTGAATAAAAGTATGATTATGGCCGCGTATTTCTTCCAAATCTACCTGAAGAGATTCATTGGTCTCGAAGACCATACCTATACGATAAAAAGTATGAACTTTTAGATGATTATGACATTGCCTGATATTTACAGCCGGGTATATCCCGGCTTACCACTTCTTAATTTTTGTTGATGGGAACCCTGTCAGTCTTATCGACCTACTCGGATTAAGCCAGTCAATAGCACAACCTCCACGGCACCAGAGCCTAAGGTTAGTTCTCCCAATGGAGATATTCTAGTTCCCGAGACTGAATTTAAGCCCGATTTTATTGTTTCCACTAATGGAACTGTTATGTCAACAAATAAGGATGTGAATTTAGTCGATACACAGCAAGCAGGTGGGTCGTGGTTCCAAATCCACAATACGCATAACGATATGAAGGTTAATAGTGTTCCCCATACACACTTCCCTACAATCCATTTGAAGAGTGTTGTTAGGGAAATAAAGAAAACCGATGGAGCAGACCTTGACAAGGCAGATAAACTTCTTCGCGATGGAACAATGAGAGAGCGGACAGGTCGTAAAGATCGAGGAGGACCACTAAAATGAGTCAGTTTATTTTGATTCCTGTTGACATTAAAAGTAAAGGGCGTATTAACAACTTAGGGTTTCTATCCCCTATAAATAATGTTTTTTTAGAGTCAGTGGCACGCTCTCTAAACTTACACAGTCAATATCGAACTATCTATACTATAAAAAATATCGATAGCCTTTGTATGTCTGCTCAACGAGACTTGGCTAAAGGGAAAAACATAAAAGATACTGATTTATTACTTTGCTTGGGTTCCATTTTAAAAATTACAAATGAATTTTTTATGTGGTATGGCAATGAATACCATGATTTGGATACTGTAACGATGATGAATGAATTAATTGAAAATATAACTAGTTCACTGAAGAGTGGTAGTGGTGAAATATATATTCATTATAAACCTTGATTTAGTCATGAGTTAAACAATATCTCTATTGACTAAATATAAAATGACCGGAAAGAATCTCTATCTTTCCGGCCATTTTACTCGGTAAAAAATCTGCAATAGCTAAAATCTACGATGACAGCATCCATATACGGAAGGCCATGCTTATAGTAACGTAATATTACGAAAGTCTGGGGCATTTGGTGGAACATCGCTTGCAGGGGAAAGCTTCCTGTACGACGGGGCCGGTAACCGGGTCAGTGAACATGGCGAGGGGGACAGCGCGCCTGGCAACCGGCTGGCATTTTTGGGTGACAGGCACTTCTAGTACGATCGCTTTGGCAACCTGGCGGTAAAGCGGCGCGGCAAGGCCCACAAAACAATATGGAGGTATTCAAACCGTGATTACATCAGAATTAATTATGGAGAAAGTGAACAACTATAGTAATAAAGATACAGTAGATAAAGTTAGAAGCGTTATTGACTGCAATGATTTTAATTTCAAAATGATGCATTACGAAAGAGAAAGGCATGTTTTTAACCTAAAGATACATGATAAGTACACAACTAAAGGAGGTGCTGAAAAGTTTGGATTTTCTGAAACGATAGATCATCTTGAGAGAATAAAAGATAAGACCATACTTATATGTGATTATAGAGAAAATTCTTATATGGTGCATTTTATCTTCCAAGAGGAGTCTATGACTTTGATAAGCATTATGGGGCTAAAGATAAGGGTTAAATCACAAGAAGAAATAGATGAGATAATGGCAATGGTGAACCGAACTTTGCCGGAGGAGTGACCACTTTCGGTTTGAAGATAACTAACTCACAAAGTGTGGGGCAAAAAGGCTAGGCAATTAAAACATAAAATAGATTAGAATTAAGTGGTTATATGCTGTAGCTAAAGATAAGAGCAAATCAGGATTTGCGATAATCAATAGAATGAGGAAAAAAGAATGAGTGAACTTACAGTTTTTTGGAACAAAGAAACCGTCGGTAAGATACTTGACCCACAACCAGATAATCTCCATCTATGCGGAAAATGGCAACCTATAGCAAGTAATTATTTAGATAGCTTTATTAATGATATACGAGATACCGAAGATTCTTTAGTCTGCGTAGGAAGTAAAGAAAAAGGATTAACTGGAGTAGTTTGTACGTTACCTGATGAGTATATAGACGTTTTAATTAGAGATTCCTATAAGAATCTTAATGACTTTTAATAAAATAATTTGATTCACTCCATTGAAGAGTTGCTCTTAATGGCGGTAGGTATTTTAGTGACTATTCCAGTATCGCGACGACCATCCGGCAGTTGGCCAGCAGGGCCGAGTTTTACTGGTGGTTAGCAGGACGAAGGCAAACAGGCGCACGCAATTCACCACTGGAGCAGCCTGCCGAATTCTGACCAGCGTTTTCTGTGGGATGAGCAGCCCGAGGCCTCCACTGTGCTCCACCAGGACAGTTCGCGGGAGACCTAGCAACATGATACCCGCTTCCGCCGCTTCACCAAGAAGGTCGACCCGGACGGCTCGATCCACTGCAACGATTTGCGGCTGGGCCTGATACTGCAGCCTTACACGCCGATTTTGCTTCCTGTAACTTTCGGCTGGAACCCGAAAATGTGTCAGGCGCTGTGCGCCACCTCAATACCAACAACAAAATGGCTTCCGGTTATCGTAGACCGTTGATAAAGTGACCGACGGGTAGGCGAAGGGAAACCAGCATGGTCGAACGTATTGATTACCAGATTGAAAAATATAGCTTCGCGGAAGCTAATGAAACGCCGCGTATTGCGCAGCAATGGGCTGAAGTCCTCAAAGAATGCCGTCAGGTACGGGCTGGAAGTATCGAGCGTCTGCGCATCGCATTGCTGAATGTGGATTATGTCACCAGCTTTGAACTGCCTTTTCGTCTGCTGTTGGTACGTGCCCCACAACTGATTGCCGAGCTGCGTGATGAACTGCAACTCAGTCAGAAAAGTGCCGTATTTAATGGCAAGCGTTTTGGCTGTGTTTACAGCGTGAAGTCTGACTTGAGTAAAGTACCGGATGAATTTCAATACCGTCTGTCAACCCGCATTCGCAGGGAAGTATCGTCAGACGAAACCGCAGAGCCTTACCGGGAGATTGCCAGGGAAATAAAAATGCCGCGCGAGCGGCTTAAAAAGGCGCTTGAGAACGGACTTGCGGTAACGGCAATGGATGGTCTGTTTTGGTTCGGTATGCAGCGAATCGCAGCCGACGTGGCGATACTCAGAAAAAAGGGGATGCATATTGCAACCTCAGAGGTTCAGGCATGGGACAGTCTCACCGCAACTCTCCGGCCCATACCGGTATACCGCGGCGTCTGATGCGCTCATTGTCATTGTTGCGATCACAGGAGTCGTATTAGAGGGAAACTCACTTGATATAAAAAGAATTATTTAATATGGATAATTGAGTTACCCCCACAAGCACCCCCAAATGCTTTTGCTTACGGAGATCAAGGAGTAGGCAGGCTATTTTTTAGTGTTGGTTTTCCACTATAGCAAACTGGCGATACCCTTTTCTCCACCGGCTTTTTTAAACGACGCAGATGCTCGATACAAACCTAACAAACATCATCTGCCAGGGATGTAGTGAGTGTCTATCTGTCATGCCTTCTCTGCTTTAATCTGACTAACCACACTGTAATCAAAATACTACATTAGACGTTGCTAAATCTGACAGTCTGTAATGAGCGAGAAGCAAACGTTTCGTTTGCATCAAATAGAGCATGGCAATGTAAAGATTAGACATAACAATTCAATACTGGTTGATGTTTCTAAAGTCGGACAGAATTTTCATTACAGACTCCCCCCCCCTTTACGCGGGTAACGGGGTAATTTTTTCTGGTCGATAAGCAGGTCTATCGCTTTCTGCGCGAGATTGCCTGAGATTTTCAGTTTGACGGCGATGGTTTTATGAATGCCTTTGCCCCAGCTTTCTTTTCCCCCGGTAGGCATCAGGTCGTAAACCTCACTCAGCAGCAGTGGGTTAATGATGGTTTTATGCGCCTCAATAATCTGTCGTAACCGTTCCTGCATCTGTATCCTGAGTTTCCCGATCCCCATCAGTAGGCTGTGGTTTTCATCGAACTCCTTATCGGTCGTGAAGTGCCCTAGCTGTTTATAGAGGAACAACCTGACGGCATCATAACGGGAAACGGGGCGGACGAGTGTTTCTCCTATGACGTCCTCTACGGCCAGACGATTCCTGATTCCGATGAGCAGTGCATCGGTGTAACCATAGTTTTTCATGGAGCGCATATGCAGTTTATACATGATGCTAATTAATGAGCACGTGCGTTTCGCTAGGGCCAAACTACGGTTAAAGACCAGCACATCAGGGATAAACAGTTTCTGCGTGTGAATCGTATGACAGTTATCCTGAACATGGCTGATCACATGGTAAAACTTCATCAATACAGAATCATTCCCGAATCCGGTTAAGTCAGACTGATTGGCGTGGAAAATAATATAGTTAGAACTGGCCTCAAATCGTGAGATTAATGCCTTTAACGCTTCCTGCATCTTCGGGGTGTCCCGGGCGTCAAACGCATCGCGGAGTTCAGTGTCAAGGTGGAGAAGCTCTGCGCAGAACGCATCAATTCGCCTCTGGCAGTCGCTTGTATGAAGTAAAAGGAGCATCGCCTGTTGCCGCTCAGAGGCAAACTTACCTATCAGTAACGTGGTAAAAAGCAACCCGCACAATGTCAGCAGCACGGAGATGACGCGGGCAAAACCGACAGGAGTAAAATCACCATAACCTAGGGTAGTAAAGGTGACAAAGCAGAAGTAAAGAACATCTGCATAGCTGGCAGCAGGTTTCAGCGAGCCCGTTACCTGGATTAAAACCGAACCACAGAGGATAGCCAGTACGGCACCTACAATCAAATCCGAATAGGTGGCCTTCTGAATGATTTTACCGAAAGCTGACGACAGTGCATATTTCGTGTCTGGTTGACTTGCGAGTGATTCATCATCAGCAATAAGAGAATCTGTCTGCAGCGGTGATTTTTTCACGGACTATATTCCTTCGTAAGGGACAAGAACTTAGTTAACAGGAAAATCGGACACACGTGAAGCCCATAAATGAATACTTATGCTGTGACCTCCCTCATTTCTGATGGTCAGGCGTCCCCTGAAGTCACAGCCCGACCTACAAGCGTTCTCTTCTGGCACAAGCAGCCAACTGGTGTGTTTTCAGAACGGAGAGGAGCTGAACCAAGGCATTCGGTCTATGCCTTGCACTGCCGTTATTATGCCGTCGTGAAAGACCCCTTCACATGCAGCGTACTGCCCCACTCCGGGCGGTTGCCGACCATCTACATCTAGATATCGAACTATTCCAGCAACAGCCGCCCAGATTAAACCAGCTGAATGATTTTCAGCGAATGGCTCCACGGGTAGAACCACCCGCAGAAATGCCTAGGACAAGAGGAGCAGATGTTGTGCAGGCGGGCCACAAATGAAAAGAAGCTGACAATCGGGAGGTTCAATAACCTTGAATACGAAATAGCAAAAATAGGCGGCATACATTAACTAATGGATGCCAACTTTCTTGACATTTACTTCTATTGCATTTTACGAGATAAGAGCATAGATTGGTCAATATGGATCTCATGTATTATGATGTTTTGTCGGCTAAACAAGGTTGGAACTTTGAGGGAACAATGCACAATTTAGTCAAAGAGTTTATAAGGAAGAGAACCTTAGCAGAGAACATGGAGCTAAATGAACCTCTGCACGATGGAGTATATTATCTAGAAAAATTGAATGAACTCATTGAGCGTTTTTGTAGAGATAACGAGGCAAAACTAGTGAATGAGGTTCCTTGGCCATCAATGCATGATATGTATAGAAGAAATTACGAATATTGTAGTGGTGTATTTGGTTTATTTTTAATTGGTCAATTTCCTTCATGTGAAGCCCTTTGCAGAACAGCTATAGAGGGCAGCGTTAATTTACACTACATAAGTATTGGTGATTCAATGACCAAGCAAATATCATATATCAAGCATCACTTAGAAACTGAACGTAAACAGAATAAAAATTGGAAACGTAGCATAGAGGACTCTTCATACCCAGATGATGCCAAAGCTTACCACTTACAGAGAATTTCTGATAAAGATCGTTGTTTAGATCATTATGAATATGGGCTAAAAACATCACTTGCATTAAGCAACGTTGAATTTGATGCAGTTGATTCAAAATGGCCGAGTATTTTTGACCGGTTCAAAGAAATAAAGGACGAAGTTGGATATAGAACTATCTATGCCGCCTTGTGTTCTCAAGCACACAATGATGCTGAGGACAGTCTGAATAAAATAATGGCTCGAATAACAGAAAATGTAAGTGGAATGGAAGAGGCTCAATGGATTGAACAATACAATTTCTCACTGTATATGGCTCTTATTGCTCTAGATTATCACGCATTTGCTTCTGCGATGTACATAGCAAAATTTGGAATTAACGCAGATGAAATAATAAAATTGAAAAATAGGGTTGCTGAGTCAATTCTCAACGTTGTCGAAAATGGCCCCCGATTGATTTTAGAGAACATAAGATTTGAATCAGCATAACTTTAATAGAAGCCTCATAGGTATTTATAGGCACGCCATAAAGCTAGATTGTCACTGACATGTGAAATCAAAATTATGAATATCCTCTTCTGGCATACCAGAGTCTGTCGACCATATACAAAATGAATTATTTAACCTGAGTTATTAAGCAACCACCACAGCCCCAAAATGCTCTTACTTGCTACTTTCTGTATGAAAAAAGTAGAAAGTGATTTATGGATCTTCTGTATTTTACTCCACTTTGATACTGCAAGCAGATTCCATTGCCGTGTCAAACGACATAGAGGCCACACTCTTCCCGAGCCAACATTCCTGGGTAGTGCTTCGCCACTATATCGTTCATCTTCTCCACCAAATCCAAACGCTTGAATACCACATGTGCTGTGCCTTTCTGAAAATAGCGGATACTAAAGTGCTCGTCCTCGTAACTCTGCTGACGAGGGTTATCTCGGATGTGTTCCATCAGGTGTACGGAGATATCCCCTCGATTGTCAGGAACAGGCTTACCGTCCAATAGGTACAGCATTCGCTCCAAATCAACCAACTGATCACGTCGCCAACCCCAACTCAGACTAAATCCCCACCGGTTATGCGTTACCAGATTGTTAACAATGATTTTCTTGCCAAACATACAGGGACTGTTTGTTTTATATTCCCATGATAACCCTCTGAATACATTGATAACTCCACGCTCGAATACATCCTGCTTATTCAGATGCAACTGTTTAAAAGTACTGAGAATATTGTCTTCACTGATAGCTGGTAAATCGCCCTCTTCCAAATTTTTATACCACTGGTCACGAGCCTCGGCATCCATGAGAGCCAACATGCCAGATTTCAGCATCAGGTCACGCCAAATACTACGATCAATATTACGGATAATGGCAGGCATTGCTTTATCTATCGGTTGTAGCAGCCAACTGTCGTAGCTATGTCCCTGCCGCATCGCCCAGTCACCAACCACACCTCCCCCCACGCTAGATGCCAACAGAGATATATCGTTCAGTTGATGAATAAGCGTTTCTATCCGTTCTAGTGCAGCGTTACGTCCCGTCACAATGCGTTCAATATTAGTCGAACACATCATTTCGGTATGACCAGTTAAGACTTCAGCTTCTATTTGCATAATTAAATATCCATATAAGCCCAACACACCCACCTTGTAGTGGGTGCATTATGAGTTGAGAGAAAATAGAGGGGAAATTGAAAAGTTAAATCAGGAATGCAACTCGCAATATTCAAGTGTTCTGTGGATTTATAGAACGTTAAGTCCCCTAACGGAGCATTTTCAGGCTGATACCTGATTCGGATAAATGGCGATATACACGTGACCAAAACTGCCCAATGTATCCGCATCACAGGTAAAACCGGCGTGCTGGACAGTGACACAACGCTGGCGACGTTGATCGAGCTCGCCGGAGCGCAACCGGGATTCTAACTGTTCAATCAACACCGGGAACGCGGTATCAAGCATTTGGAGAGCATCAGGATCGAATGTGCCGATAAAACCAGCGCGATCAGCCAAGAAATACAGACGGTTACCCTGCTGGACCAATCTGGCCCCCAAACGGGGTGTGATCGCACGTTGCAGACCCCAGATGGGTGTGTTGTCGTTTGCGTTAATCGTGTTTGGAACGGGTTCTTTCATCGCTGAATATCCTTAAAAAGCACAACGCCAGCGACTAAGGCTGGCGTGTTGGCTGGTGACAGTAAGTTGAATCGGTCATGTCAGATAAGACGACGGTTTACCGGGCTACGTAATCCCAATGCACTTCGAGCACGAAGTAGGTCTGCATCGTTCAGCATCGGGTCTTGTGCTAATAGGCTGAAGCCAGGGCGATCAACGCGAACTAGGTCGAATTTATCAACCAGCTCATTGATGGTTTCACGGACAGTCACCCCGTTATCAATCTGCTGAGCGATCGCTTGTTCATCGTGATATGGCGTGTCGTTGAGCTCTAACCCATAACAGTGGTTCAGTAACCAAGTAAGCAATTGTTGGTATTCGGTAAAGGCTGAAGGGTTGGGTATGATGCGGATTGTTGTGTTGATGGTCTTCATAGTGCGCTACCTCAATAAAGCGGGGAACTGGGTACGATGACTAACATGGCAACCACCCTTTTTCGGCCAGGGAAATAGGTTCAACATCCCCTACTATCAGGTGATCCAGAACGCGAATATCGACCAGATCCAACGCATTGACCAACCGGTCCGTCAGGGCACGGTCAGCCTCACTAGGGGTGGGGTCTCCAGCCGGGTGATTGTGGGCAAGTACTACCGCAGCAGCTCGGTGGTACAACGCCCGGATCACTATCTCGCGAGGATAGACGATGGTGGCATTAAAGGTGCCTACGGAGACCGTTTCACTGGCTAACAATCGGTGACGATTGTCGAGGAAAGCATTCGCGACTTTGGGGTTGTAGATGAAGTTTGAGCCAAGTTTTGACTGCTTCAGGTGAGGTAAAACTGTAGGGTCGGTGTTTAAGCTGGGTTTCGAGTATCGCCAATGCCTGGCTGACAATCTGTTGTTGGTTCGCAGTGATTACTGGTGGTGACATTAGCATTTGAGTTTGTCGCATATGTATTGCCTCACATCAGTCAATCAGGGTGAAAATGGCACGGCTTTCGGGATGGTGCAGCGCATATTCTCGTAGCCGGTAGAAGTGTTCGGTCATAGCCTCGCTTTCATTCCGGCAAGCGTGGTGACTGTATGTCATCAGACAAGCAGTAATACCCGCCGCCTCCTGACTTACAGTGGCTCCATTACCGTTGAGTGGGTTGAACAAAACGTACTGCTGATCGGTTGACGGGATAAGGTAAGCGCCACCGTTACTCAAAGTACGAAAATCCCAGAAACCTCCCTGATAGTCGGTACACAAGCGATCCAACCAACTGAAGACTTGAGGTTCAATCAGCATCCAGCGTGGAATTGTGCCGAAATGTAGGAGCCAGAAATCATGGCGTTGGTTGTCACTGACATCAGTGGCAGTAATGTGGTGAACGTCAGTATCTATCGGTGTAATCATGAAAATGTGTCCTTTGAAAACAAGGCAATAAAAAAGGCCCCACCGGAAAACCGGGGAGCCTGTACATTGGAGATATGTAGAAAAACGTATTTATGATGGAGACATAGATTGCACCCATCGCTTGCTTATACAACCCGCTATCCTAGCGATAATGGGTTGTGTATTTCCCTGGAAATTGGCATCACCAAAAGTGCCTGAGCGATTCTGTTCAATAAACCAACAGACAGGCACGGCAATCTTACCGGGCTGTTAACGGCAAAGATAATGGGTTGTGCAGATCAATAAGTAGAAACTGATCGTTGAAACCGATCGTTTAGAGACAGGGACACTGATGATACGATGAGGCATGTTGCGATTAGACATCCGGTAGCAATCAGCCTGCTATGCCCGAGCATGAAATTCGCTGTACTAGGCAATCACCTGCTTCAGTTGCTCTGCCATTACCCATAACGCCCGGTTGAGCTTGATATCGCTATCGATGCCATTAATCGCACGGGTTCTGGCCTGCTTACCCTGAGCGTTACGCCCATTCAATCCCCCTTTGGTGAGATTCTCCTGCACCCTTTGGAATGTGGTCCAAAGATCATCCTTTTTATCCTCCCAACGGCGAGGTATCAGAATTTGCGACTCAGTGACTGGGTGGTGCTCCTCACCGTAACGGTAGGTCAGTGCCGCATGTGCCAGTGCATGCTGGTGGTCTGGTGACAACGTTAGTGCCTGCATCCCTTCACGCTGTTCCTCTATCCGATCAAAGATCCCCAGCACTTCGTAAGCCCCTTCAATCACCTTCTCTACAACATCACCTTTATGGGGAACACGTACCTCTCCGAAACTCTGGCCACAGACCAACCCGTTACTGCAAATTTGGCGGAACCACCCCGGGATCATTTGGTAGCTGCTGGAACCATCGTGGCTATTGAGCAATACAATTTCCTGTACCTCCTTTTGAATGATTTGTCCGGAGCGGCGCAACCTCAGCATATGCTTGGTGTGCTCACGTTTATCCAAATCCCGTACACGGGTCTGACAAGCGAAGAACGGCACAAACCCTTCTTCCCGCAGCTTATCCAGCAAGGTGATGGTGGGAATATAGGTGTATCTCTCACTACGGGAAGCATGTTTATCCTCGGAGAACACACTGGGCACGTAATGTGCCAATTCATCAACAGTTAATGGGCGTTCGCGGCGAACCGAGTTCACCCGACCAAAGCGGCTGGCTAATCTCATGGTTAATTCCTTGTTAAACAACATAAAGAAAAGGCCATACCCCGAAGGATATGGCCTGTCTAGATATCTCTCAGACTATGCATTGAAATGATATATTTTTGATTAATTATGCATGTCATTTTAACCAGGATGGTGTATCTCCATTTTCATGTAATACTTTACGTCTCTCTTCAAGCATTTTGAATCCGTTACTGAAAGAACGCCTATCCACTTTAATTTGCTCACTATTAATATGCATCTTAACGAACTTACCAGGAATCTTCAGCATACCATTTCTGGAGAAATCCTGATTTGAGAGTAAATCACTAATTTCTTCCATCAATGCTTTTTTTTCTTTAGGTATATACAAAAGGCCAGCAAAAAAACCACCCAACAAAGTTTCTCTTGTAGGTTTTACATAAAGCAAACGTTCATACTGTTTGGATAGACATCCATTGATTGCAACATCTTTAAAACGCCAGTAGTGGATATTAAGAAAATCAATACGAAGAAAATCATCATCGTTGTCAACGGCACTAAAAAGAAATCTTGAAACATGAAAATGGATTTTTAACCGCACGTAAAACTTACCGTCCCTACAGTCAGAGAAAATCACATCAACCCTGTTAACAAAAACAAGATTAATATCTGCACAGTCATATTCGGATTCAATATCATACCACGCTCTTTTAATTACCTCCGGAACAAGCCCTCCAGCTTCATTTTTCACCTCATTCATTAGTTTCCTGAGGCTAAAGCTCATCATTCCAAAAAAAGTAGATTCGTACTCATGATATAAAATCTCATCAATCTTGTTCAGTCGAAAAAATCCATTCTTAGTAACTTGCCGCTCAGAGTCCACCGTTAAATTAAGAGGGTAAACACTTGCAGCATCAGACAGCCTGGTATAAGAGTACATATTATTTAAACGAACTTTCTGTTCTTCAATCTCTTTTGAAAGAGCTCCTTCCAATATGTCACGTACAAACTCAGATTTACTCTTCTTAGATTTATTCACTTCACTCATAACTACAGAATAGAGTAAATCGTCACAAAAATGTACCCTTATAATATTTTTACTAGCCATAAAAAACCTTAAAAATAATGTATTTTTAAAATGGGACCCCCTAACCAAACGTAGATATGGGGCCCCCAATTTTTACGTTGGTTTTATACTGGCGCATTCACACACTTTTGACTGCAATCCACATCACAGAACTAATACATGCTTAAGGCGAATCCGTAAAAAAATACTGGAGCGTTAACTCTCTGCAGAATCCTATACCAACCTCTTTCACTCCCGTCCAGATAGCGCTTACGCATCGGTGGAACACCCGTCAAAACCAGCCAAAAGCCGTAGAGCTAACTCGGGAGTGATATCGGTAGGTTTACGTACCTGTTTTCATCTGTTTTGAGGTAATCCTTCTTCTATTGCCAATCACCTCGTTCACTCATCCCTGTCTCCGTATTGTTAATAATGACCATAGGTCTAATGAACATGGTTTATGGGTATCTATAGCCAGAAATAGGCATAGAAGTACCAATGACCCTAAGTGATACGTGTTGGGATACCGATAGAGGGAAAGATAGCTACAGGAATACAGATAGGAAGAGAAACCAACGAAGAGGCTTACCAACAGTACAACCTGATGAGATCACCATCATTCCGTAAATCTTTACCAGACGTCCAATGAACTGAACTCAATCAGCTAAGGACTCAACGTAATGAGCACGAAGACACACAAACATAACCGCTATGGGCCTCTCAACAAGTTGTATGTCAAACGCATCACTGAAACCATCGACAAAGCCCTGGATCACTATCCCCGCTTACTGGCTGTCAGGTTCGACCTCCGATTCCCTGACGAAGACAGAGTAGACTGCCCTACCCGTTGCTATGACAACACTGATGTCATCTCCCGCTTCTTCAACTCCCTGCAATCCCAGGTTGCTGAAGACATTAAGCGCATGAGAAAAGCTGGTAAGACATCGTTAACCTGTGATGTACGGTTTGTCTGGGTAAGAGAACTTAGGCAAGATGAAATAAAACACCACTACCATATCCTTCTGCTACTCAACAAAGACGCTTATGCCTGGCCGGGAAAAATAGAAAACGAAACGTCATTTAACCGCCACAGCGTTTTTCAGATGGTTGTTCGTGCCTGGGGACGGGCGATTAAAGGTACTGACCATAAGAAAGGTAGTCGCGGTCTTATTCATCTCCCTGTTGGTGGCTTTTACCAGTTAAACCGCAATAAACCCGATTTCAAAGCTGATTACGAGGAATTGACCGAAAGGGCGATGTATTTGGCTAAAGAACACAGCAAAGATACTTCAGATGGTTATCGCAACTTTGGCTGTTCTCAAAGGTAAACGGTAATAAATTATTTTATTACTGGCATCTGGATGTTGAGAAGGAGAAGTGTCAACGGTTAGCCATCACCAATAACAACGCTTCTCCATACCCCTCTCAATGTCCATATGGAGATAGCCCTCATGACAACTCAGAATACCCATGCCAGCCTGCTTAACGATAAAATGGTCGATATGGCCTTCATCACCAGCTTTACTGGCCTAACTGATAAATGGTTCTACAAGCAGATTAAAGACGGTGCATTCCCCAAACCGATTAAGCTTGGTCGTAGCTCCCGCTGGATGCAAAGCGAAGTGGAAGCTTGGGTTCAGCAGCGTATCAGACAGTCCAGATAGTAAGCTACTTACATTTATTACAATAAGTTAGGCAATCATCGTTCGTTAAATCACCTGCAACACCCTCTGATGGCTTCAACACCACAAAGCCAATAAGTTCATCATCTTCATAGTAAAAACCTCTCAAAGTGCGTTACAGAGCGTTTTACAACGTAAGTAAGCTCTGACTCGGAAGAGTACAGCACGCTTAAACAACATTGTCGGGATAGACGGCATATCTACTTCCATTAATTCGATTCTTTCGTGATTAATAAGCCTCGCCATGCTGTCTGACCCGATGACTATTTCAAATACCAAATTAAACATTATTTTCTTATAACAGGAAGTAAATAATCATGCATAAACCAATCTTGCCGAATTTGAAGTTGTATCTGGCCTTCGACAGCAAAGACCATTACGTGCTGGCGAAGGAAGTGAAGGTTTCCTCTGATGCCCAGTGGTTCTGCACCTCATGCCATTGCCCCCTGAAACTTAGCAACGATGTCGTTGACGAAGAGGCTTGGTTTATACACAACCCTGATGAAACGACCAAAGAGTTGTTGGCGGGATGCGGCTATCTCAACACCGAAATCAAAAAGCGGGTTTTTATGCGAAGACTGCGTTCAATTCTCAAGAATATAGATACGCTTGGGACCACCAGGTTTTGGTACTGTGTCTGGTGCAAATCTCACTACCAGGGGGAGAAACACTGCAAAACCTGTAATACGGGGATATACAGCATAAGCCGCGGTGACTGGAGCTGGAACTACAACCAGAGGTTGCTCGAACAGCAACCAATAGCACATACAACACCATCGGACAACTTGTAAACTATCCTGACAACGTTAATTGTCTTGACTAACACATTTACTCCTAAAGGGTAGAATTCTTTTATCACATTGTTTTGATTGTAATTTAATTATGAATAGGAATTTAAAACCGAGACCAGCTATCAAAACGAAGAAGTTGTGCTGAATGACCAGAAAGACTCAACCGTGTATCGTTGAGTCTGCACTATGAGTAAAGTCGAAAAATTGGTGCGCGGCTATGAACAGATCGATACGCGATAAGTCGCGTTCCGCGAAAGCGATAGCTCGACTTTAAGTTATGGCTAACAGCCGTAACGAACGAAGAGCAGAGGTTCGTACCTAACTTTGGGGCGTTTTAATACTAAAGGTAACGGTCAGAAAAACTTGGGGTTTCATAAATTTTCTTGGTATATTATGATCCAAGCACCCCGTCCCTAGGTTTTACGTAGAATGGACAAAAAGGAAATGGCCATATGAAAAATTTTGATTCCAGAGCTTACAGTATTAATGATTTTATTGAATGGAATGAAAGCGATCAGTTAGTCTTATCACCTAAATTTCAGCGAAAAGAAGTATGGAGCGAAAAAGCAAAATCATACTTAATCGATACTATAATCAGAGGTAAACCAATACCTAAAGTTTTCATTAGACAAATACTTAATGCTATGAGTAGAAAAACCACCCGTGAGGTAGTTGATGGACAACAGAGGCTTAGAGCCATCATATCTTATATGAGCGATGGTTTCGTAATAAGTAAAACTCACAACAAGCAATTTGGTGGGCTTTATTTTTCTGAATTATCATCTGTAGACCCTGATATTCAGAATGAATTATTAAATTATGAAATATCTGTAGATTTGTTAACTAACATGTCTGATGGCGATGTTTTGGATATATTTGCTCGGTTAAACTCATATGCTGTACCGTTAAATGAGCAGGAGAAAATACATGCCAAACACTTTAGTTTATTTAAATTAATGATAGAGGATACAGCTCATGAGTTACATGATTTCTGGGTCAATAACAAGATAATATCTAACCCTAAGATTTTAAGAATGGAAGATGTTGCACTTTGCTCTGAACTTTACATAGGGATGCTAGATGGTATTCAGACCAAAAAGTCTGTGTCTAAGTATTACGAGAAATATGAAAAAGATGATATTGACGAACCTCAATTCCAAGATTTAAAAAATCAATTTATTAACGTAATAGAAATTATAAGTGATATTTTTTCAGATAATCTTAAAAATAGTAATTTTAAACGAATTCATGTCTTTTATTCTTTATTCCTAACCATATATCATCTGTTATATGGATTGAAAGATATAGCTCCACCACCTCAGGTTGATTTGTCTAAGATAAAAAGGATCGAAAATAATCTCTCTCATGTTGACGCTTTATTTGAAGATTCCACGGAAACTGATAATGAAGAAGATATTCAGTTTATTAATGATTGCAGAAGGGCTACAACTGACAAAGCTGTCAGAGTTAGACGGAGCCAATATTTATCCAATATAGTTTGCAGGTAACACAATGAGTTTAAATAATTGTTTTACTGAGCTGCAAAATGGATTTTCTTTTGTTAATCGCACTATAACATTAGCAAACTCCAACTTTAACAACGTAAATGATTTCGATGTTAAACGTTTTATTATTGAGTCCTCTTTTCTAAAAATGTTTATTTTCTGGGAGGAGTTCTTAGAGAAGAGTTTTTTATGTTATATTAATTCAGATACATCATTACAAGTACCTCCACCCATAATTTACGTATCACCACAAGATGTAGAACATGCTGGAAGAATGCTTATAGGCACCCAGAAATATGTAGATTGGGCAAATCAAGAGATTGTTAAAAGGTTAGCTTGTCTATACATGGAAAATGGAGCCCCATACAAAATAGCCTTGGACTCTATATCAACTGAGTTATCCGAATTAAAAAACATCAGAAATAGAGCAGCTCATAGTTCTTCAACGACGAACACATCTTTCCTTGCTGTACAACGACGAGTTCTCGCCAAACCGAACTCTAACTTAAACATTAGTGATTTCCTGATGCATAGTCATCCGACGGTACAGGGGAAAAATATTTTAGAGCAATATCAAGATAAATTAATTGCTGCAGCGCAAAACATATCCACCTGCACTTAACAGTTTTATGAATTAATAGTTAAAAATTATTTTCTATCTCAATATTTTCCAAAACCCTCTGAGGAGAATGTTTTTTCTCAGAGGTGACTGGTTGCTACAACGTCAGTAAAATCGGTTACGTCGCCACCGCCTGCTCGCACAACGCCAAATAATCAACACTTCCCGTTTATAGTGAAGCATAGTTGTTTTCGTTCCGCGTTTGCAACCATGTGATTTGCTTCCATATGCCCAATACGAGCAAATTCAGCCAGTGCTTGCCCGAGCCAAATCATCCACCTCAGCTCTTCGCAATGTCCTTGAGATTGTTGATGTGCCACCACCACCACATCTCATGCATGTGATCTCTTTGAAGAAATGCAAGAATGAGATCAAGAAGATCTTGCCATTGCTCATCGCCAAGAATTTTTACACGAATCACAAGGACTCAGAGAACCTTAAGAGCCCTCCCAGCAGAACCCTTCACCTCATCATCGATGAGGCCCACAACATCTTATCCGAGCAATCCACACGTGAGCATGAAATCTGGAAAGATTATCGGCTTGAATTATTTGAGGAAATAATCAAGGAGGGGCGCAAATATGGGGTTTACCTCACCCTTTCCAGTCAGCGACCAGCCGACATTTCACCCACTATCGTTTCCCAGATCCACAACTTCTTCATACACCGATTGGTGAACGATCGCGACCTCATGCTGCTGGACAACACCATCAGTACGTTGGACTCCAGTTCCAAGGCTCTCATCCCAACCCTAGCCAAAGGTTGTTGCGTGGTAACAGGAACGGCATTTGATCTGCCAATGATCCTGAAAATTGATCCGCTCCTGAAACAGCATCGACCTAGCAGTGATGATGTGAACCTTGAAGAGCTTTGGGCATTGCCTCTCACTTAGAGCATCGCTTTTCTGTCGCTACCTTGCTCCTGCAATTTCGATAACATACGGTCTGTAGATACCTTCAACAAATCCATAACCCCTGCTAATTCGATATCATGAACAAATACTCTCCATTCCGTGCGTCATGTCGTTGGTGATTCCCTCGCTAGCAGGTATCATTTTGCGATACGCATTCCAAAAACCCCGTTTGTGCCGGTGCTGATTTTTAAGGATTTTGATGAACAACAACGAACAGCTTTTTCTGAACGAGCTGGATAACAAATTCTGGAAGGCCGCCGACAAGTTGCGTGCCAACATGGATGCTGCCAACTACAAACATGTGGTGCTGGGGCTGATTTTCCTCAAGTATGTTTCCGACGCGTTTGAGGCCCGCCAGCAAGAGCTACTTACCCTGTTTCGTGATGTGGGGAACCCGAACAATATCTATGCTATCCCACGCGATGGATATGGCTCAGATGAGGAATATGCGCAAGCGTTGCGTGATGAGCTGGAAGTTGAAGATTATTACAGCGAGAAGAACGTGTTCTGGGTGCCGAAAGCAGCGCGGTGGGACACACTGAAAAGCAAAGCTACGCTACCTATTGGTTCAGTGCTGTGGGCTGATGAGTCTGGGCAGGAGGTAAAGCTGCGTTCTGTCTCTTGGCTGATTGATAATGCGCTGGATGAGATCGAAAAAACCAACCTTAAACTGAAAGGCATTCTTAACCGCATCGGTCAGTACCAGTTGGGTAATGACGTGTTAATTGGCCTGATTAACACCTTCTCGGATGCCAACTTCAGCAACCCGGAATATAACGGCGAAAAACTGCCGCTTAACAGCAAAGATATTCTCGGCCACGTTTACGAATACTTTCTTGGTCAGTTTGCCTTGGCAGAGGGCAAGCAAGGCGGCCAATACTACACACCAAAAAGCATTGTTACCCTGATTGTTGAAATGCTCCAGCCGTATAAAGGCCGGGTGTACGATCCGGCAATGGGCTCCGGCGGTTTCTTTGTCTCCAGCGACCGTTTTATTGAGGAGCACGCAGGCGAGCAGCACTACAACGCCGCCGAGCAAAAACGCAATATTTCGGTCTACGGCCAGGAGTCCAACCCGACTACCTGGAAGCTGGCGGCGATGAATATGGCGATCCGCGGTATCGATTTTAACTTTGGCAAAAAGAACGCCGATACCCTGTTGGACGACCAACACCCTGATCTGCGTGCTGATTTTGTGATGGCCAACCCGCCGTTCAATATGAAGGAGTGGTGGAACGCCAAGCTAGAAAAAGACGTACGCTGGCAATATGGCACCCCGCCGCAGGGAAACGCCAACTTTGCCTGGATGCAGCATATGATCCACCATCTGGCTCCCAAAGGCTCGATGGCATTGCTGCTAGCCAACGGTTCGATGAGTTCCAACACCAATAATGAAGGGGAGATCCGTAAGGCGCTGCTGGAAGCGGATCTGGTGGAGTGCATGGTGGCATTGCCGGGGCAGTTGTTTACCAACACCCAAATACCAGCCTGTATCTGGTTGCTGACCAAAGATAAATCTCGTGGCAATGGCAAGGCGCACCGTAAAGGCGAAGTGCTGTTTATTGATGCGCGCCAGATTGGCTATATGAAGGATCGGGTACTGCGTGATTTCACCAAAGAAGATATTGCCAAAATCGCTGATACCTTCCATGCCTGGCAACAGGATAAAGGGTATCAGGACGAAGCCGGTTTCTGCTTTACCGCCACTCTGGACGATATTAAGAAACACGATTATGTACTGACGCCGGGACGCTATGTGGGTGCCTCCGAGCAGGAAGAAGATAGCGAACCCTTTGCCGAGAAGATGACCCGTTTGACCCAGCAGTTAAAAGTACAACTGGAAGATAGTGCCGAGCTGGAAAAGCAGATTAAGGCAAATTTGGGGGGATTGGGTTATGGGTTTTGAGATGCAACAGACTCCCTATGGACCGTTACCACGTTATCTCTGTGAAGGCCGTTTAGGTGATCTTTGCATAGAAAACGGTGTCCAAACAGGTCCTTTTGGTAGTCAACTGCACCAGGAAGACTATGTTGCTGTAGGAACACCTATCATTACAGTAGAGCATCTTGGCGATAACCGTATTATCCATCGAGACTTGCCCTGTGTTACTGATGAAGATAGAGCGAGACTATCTAAGTATAGTCTGCACACGGGTGATATCGTTTTTAGCCGAGTAGGTTCAGTGGATAGACGAGCTATCGTTCAAGAGACTGAAGATGGCTGGCTTTTTTCTGGCCGCTGTCTCCGTGTACGCCCGAATATAGAGCATCTTAATCCTCAGTGGCTGTCATACTTTTTTGGATTACCGGCATTCAAACAGTACATCCGTAGCATAGCTGTCGGGGCAACAATGCCCTCTATTAATACGAAAATCCTTAGTGATGTGCCTATTTATTTTCCACCCTTGGAATGTCAACGCACTGCCTCTAATTTTTTGACATACCTTGATAACAAAATACAACTTAACTACCAAATCAATCAAACCCTAGAACAAATGGCGCAAGCGCTATTTAAAAGCTGGTTTGTGGATTTTGAACCGGTCAAAGCCAAAATTACAGCTCTGGAAGCAGGAGGTACACTAGAAGATGCCACATTGGCAGCAATGACAGCGATATCCGGTAAAGATCGTGCTGCCCTGATGGTGTTTATTCGTGAACAACCTGAGACATATGCTGAACTCAAAGCCACAGCAGAATTGTTTCCTACCACTTTGCAGTACTGTGAGTTAGGCGAGATACCACAGGGCTGGGGCATTGAAAAGCTGGGTAGCATTATTGAGTTTAACCCCAAGCGAACGCTGAAGAAAGGGGCTGTTGCGCCGTATCTTGATATGAAAAATGTTCCCACGGATGGACATTCAGCTCAAGACGTTATAGATAGAGAGTTCAGTAGTGGTAGCAAATTTAAAAATGGCGATACATTACTCGCTCGTATTACCCCTTGCCTTGAAAATGGTAAAACTGCATATGTGGATTTCCTGCCATCTGATGAAAGTGTTGGCTGGGGCTCAACTGAATTTATAGTCATGAGAGCACATAAAGAACTTCCATCATCGATTAGTTACTTCTTTGCCAGATTAGATTCATTCAGAGCCGTAGCTATACAAAGTATGCAAGGTACGAGTGGTAGGCAACGAGCAGATGCATCGGTATTAGATAATCATCCTTGGGTCATGCCACCAAAAGAGTTATTGCAAAAATTTGGTATTTTTTGTGATTCAATTCTTGGTAGTAACAAATCTCGATGTCTTGAGAATAAGTCGCTATCACAACTCCGCGACACCCTACTCCCCAAACTCCTTTCCGGTGAAATTACCCTGCCGGAAGCAGAAGCTTGGGCAGCTCAAACGGAACCCCAGGAAGCCTAATAAAGGACAACGCCATGGAGCTTTGGTTAACCCGTGCAGGATCACAGGGGGAATTTGAGCAAAAATTCCTCGAAGAGGGGCGTATCTACCTCACCTGGGATGAACTGAATAACGACTTATCCAAGTTGGATAGCCGCCAGACATTGCTTGAACTGTTGCAACAGGTTTACCCCAACGAAAAACTGAAGCGGTTGCAGAACCACAGCAGCCAGCTCTGGCCCTTTGCCAAAGTGATGCAGCGTGGGGATTGGATAGTGTTGCCTTCCAAAAAACAACCGGTGGTCTATGTGGGGCGCATCACCGGAGATTATGTTTATAACCCGGCAGGCCCAGATCCTTATTACCACTGGCGCAGCGTAGAGTGGTTTGGGCAGGAGATCCCGCGAGCCTACTTTGGTCAGGATCTACTCTACAGTTTTGGTGCCTTTATGACCATCTGCCGCATACAACGCAACAATGCCTTGGAACGGCTGCAAGCCATGTACAAGAACGGTTGGCAAGCAGAAAAAATCTCGTCCCAGATCCATTCCAACCCGAGTTCTGCCCGCTTAGACAGCAGCGATGTATCTAACGATGCAGAGAGCGAGCCAGACCTGGCAGATATGGCCAAGCAGCAGGTGATAAGGCTAATCGAATCGCGCTTCAAGGGACATGAACTGACCCGCCTAGTCAAAGCCATTCTGGAGGCGCAGGGTTACACCACTTGGCAAAGCCCAGAAGGAGCCGATGGCGGGGCAGATATTCTGGCTGGTAACGGCGTTATGGGCTTTGGTAACCAGACCATCTGCGTCGAAGTGAAGTCTGGCAACGGTACGATAGATCGCCCAACGGTCGATAAGCTGTTGGGGGCAATGTCCAAATTCAACGCCAACCACGGCTTATTCGTGGCCTGGGGTGGCTTTAAGCAGCATGTTCCACGCGATATGGCCTCGAGTTTCTTCCGTTTACGCCTGTGGTCGCAGGATGACTTGCTGGAACAACTGTTTGCAGTCTACGACAAGTTGGATGAAGAACTGAAAGTGCAGTTGCCACTGAAGCGGGTATGGGCAGTCGCTTCTGACGAGTAGGACTTTATTTAAGCAGGGAGCCTCACTGAAAAACCTGCGCAATATTGAAGGAACAACAGCATGACCGAAGAGCAGTTGGAACAACAATGTCTGGCCTGGTTTGCTGAAACCGGCTGGGAAGTTCATCATGGTCCGGATATTGCGCCGGACGGCAGCGACCCGCAGCGCGGGTCTTATCATGATGTTTTCTTACGTGGGATACTGACAGATAACCTACGCACGATTAACCGACACTTGCCCGCCGACGTCTTCGATCAGGTTATCGCCAAAGTAACTCACGCACACAGCCCTGATTTGGTAGTCAGTAACCAAGCCTTTCACCATCTGCTGCTGGAAGGTGTGGCTGTGGAGTACAAGAAAGGCGATGACGTTATCCATGATCACGCGTTCTTAATCGACTTTGCGCATCCAGCCAACAACCGCTTTATGGTGGTTAACCAGATGACCATCACCGGCGCTAAACAGCCACGCCGCCCAGATGTTATCTGCTTTATCAACGGCCTGCCGATAGCGCTAATAGAACTTAAAAGCCCGACGGAGGTTAACGCCGATATCTGGGCAGCATTCAACCAACTGCAAACCTATAAAAGCGAACTCAGCGATCTGTTTATCTGCAATGAAGCGCTGGTGGTGAGTGATGGCTACCATGCCCGCATTGGCTCCCTCACCGCCGATCAAGAACGCTTTATGCCCTGGAAAACCCTAAACCACGAGAACGATAAACCGTTGCTGGAATGGCAACTGGAAACCCTGGTGAAAGGTTTCTTCAACCGCGCATTGCTGCTTGATTACCTACATTACTTCATTCTGTTTGAACATGACGGCAAACATCTGATAAAAAAAATTGCCGCCTATCACCAGTTCCACGCTGTACGTGAAGCGGTGCGTGCCACCATTGTGGCGGCCACCGGCAAACACCTGGCACTACACAGCAATATTCAGCCCGGCAGCAAAAAAGCCGGGGTGGTCTGGCATACCCAGGGCTCTGGAAAAAGCATCTCGATGTGCTGCTATGCCGGTAAATTGTTACAGCAGGCGGAAATGGATAACCCGACGATTGTGGTGGTCACCGATCGCAACGATTTGGACGGTCAACTGTTCGCCACCTTCTGCCAGGCACAGGAGCTGCTCAAGCAGTTGCCTGAACAGGCGGATGATCGCGAGAAACTGCGCGAACTGCTCAATGCCCGCGAGTCTGGCGGCATTATCTTTACCACGGTGCAGAAGTTCACCCCGGAAAAGGGCGAGAAAGCGCACCCGGCGCTTAACCTACGCAGCAATATCGTGGTGATTTCCGACGAAGCCCACCGCAGCCAATATGGGCTCAATGCTACGCTAGACCGGGAAACCGGCGAATACAAGTACGGTTATGCCAAGCATATGCGCGATGCGTTGCCGAACGCTTGCTTTATGGGTTTTACCGGCACACCGGTCTCCGCTGACGATAAAGACACCCGCGCGGTATTTGGTGATTATGTCTCGATTTACGATATTCAGGATGCGGTAGACGACGGCGCAACAGTGCCGATCTTCTACGAATCCCGCCTCGCTAGGCTCGATCTAAACCATGAAGAACTGGAAACGCTTTCTGACCAGGTGGATGAAGTGGTGGAAGATGAAGAAACTGAGCAGCAGGAGAAAACCAAAGGGGAGTGGAGCCGCCTGGAAAAACTGGTGGGTTCAACACCACGTTTACAGCAGGTGGCCGAGGACTTAGTCAAGCACTTCGAGGCACGTAATGCCACCATTAATGGCAAAGCGATGGTGGTAGCCATGAGCCGGGAGATCTGCGTGCGGCTGTACAAAGCGCTGGTGGAGCTGCGCCCGGAATGGCATAGCGATGACATCGAGAAAGGTGAGATCAAAATCATCATGACTGGCTCCGCCTCTGATAAAGCCCATTTGCAACCGCATATCTACAATAAGCAGACCAAAAAACGTTTGGAAGCACGCTTTAAGGATGTGAATGATCCGCTGAAGATCGTGATTGTGCGCGATATGTGGCTGACCGGTTTCGATGCCCCTTGCTGCCACACCATGTATATCGACAAACCGATGCGTGGTCATAACCTAATGCAGGCTATTGCTCGCGTGAACCGGGTGTTTAAAGATAAACCAGGTGGTTTGGTGGTGGACTACATCGGTATTGCCAATGAGCTCAAGCAGGCGCTCAAAACCTATACGGATTCGAAAGGCAAAGGGCAAACCACCATCAATACGCATGAAGCCTTCGCATTACTGCTGGAAAAGCTGGATATCATTCATGGCATGTTTGCCAAAACCGCTACTTCGCCGGGCTTTGACTATGCTGGCTTTGAAACTAACCCAACCCCCCTGTTGATTGGGGCTGCAAACCATATTCTCGGCCTGGATGAAGGCAAAAAGCGTTTTTCTGATACTGTTTTGGCGATGACCAAAGCCTGGTCGTTGTGCAGTACACTGGATGAGGCAGAGCCTCTGAAGAGAGAAATAGCCTTTCTATGTGCGGTCAAAGTGGCGATTACCAAGTTTAGCACCACCGATAAAAAACTCAGCGAAGCAGAGAAGAACTCGGTGCTGAGCCGCATTCTGGATAATGCTGTCGTTGCCAATGGCGTGGACGATGTGTTTGCTATGGCCGGTTTGGATAAGCCGAATATCGGCTTGTTGTCGGATGAATTTTTGCAGGAAGTACGGGATATGCCTTACCGTAACCTAGCGGTGGAACTACTGCAAAAGTTGCTCAACGACGGTATTCATGCCCGCACCCAAAACAACGTTGTACAGACAAAAAAATATTCAGAGCGCCTACAGGCAGTTCTGAATCGCTATAACAGCCGGGCGATAGAAACAGCACAGGTTATCGAAGAGCTCATCCAGATGGCGAAAGAGTTCCAAGCGGCAATGGATCGAGATGAAGCATTGGGGCTGAACCCGGATGAAATCGCTTTCTATGATGCGTTGGCAGAAAACGAAAGTGCGGTACGTGAACTGGGCAATGAGATACTGAAAAAACTGGCGATAGAAGTAACGCAACAATTGCGCAAATCTACTACCGTTGACTGGCAGGTGCGCGAAAGCGTGCGTGCCCGGTTGCGGATACTGGTTCGCCAGACACTGCGCAAGTACAAGTATCCACCGGACAAAACCGCTGGGGCGGTAGAACTGATCCTCAAACAGGCAGAAGTGGTGTCGAATAGCTGGACGGTGTGACAGGCCACTTACAATCTATCGGCAATAGATTAATAATTAATTTGATCGCAATTCTATGTTTGGATAATTTTTTCCACCTTAGGATTGCATCAAATTCTCTGCTCGTAGACAAACTTTATATGACCAACACTACCCAGCGTCACCCGCAAGGCAGTTAAGAAGTGTATTGCGTTTTTAACAAACGAATCAGTACGGAAGGTGATTTATCTTGCGATCAAGGCAACGTCGAAAAGATGGAGTATGTGGTTCTAGAACTAGCGGTTACTCAGAATTAGGGATAAGCTCGATAAATGAAAACCTGGGCTAAATCATAATTCAATTGACAGTTACCCACATAAGATTTGATAACTGTCAGGCCTGAACCAATATAAGCAACATTAAACAACCAAAGCATCTTCCAATACTGATGCGCAACTAATGATATGCTTAAATTTAAAATCAGCCTCTTGCTCAGATAATTTTTCAAATGAAAAGAAATTACGCCTAATATTGTAGTATTCAAACAAATTATCACAATAATTCCAATATGATGACTCTTTTTGTAATTTATTTCTTACTAGCTTGACTGCCTTGTAATCGCACCCATCGAATGATGGTATAAAATATATTGATTGCGCTATATATTTTAAACCTTCATCGGCTGTTAATAACCAAGTGTCTTGAGTGACTCCATCTAATTCTTCATTTGATTGAATTGCAACAACTCTATAGTAGATAATATCAGATGCTGAATTCAATGAGTTTTTTATTATATATTCCTTCCCCCCGCCCTTGGCAAAATTTTCTCTTATTTTTTTACAGAACCCTTTAAATAAAATATCATCATATCTACTTGTATCGCAAAAGCAATATTTAGCGACTTCAGCTTCAATTGCAGATAAAATATCTGCATTTGACACCATATAGTCTACATACTTCTCAAACTTTTCTTCTGGAGTAAGGCATTTAAATTTTTTCATTATCAATTGAATTAATAACATAGCAAGATATGAAATTGAGTGCAAATACTGCTCATTTAATGGTAATACCTTAAAAGAGCGATCATATTCCTTATCTAGTGGTAATGCTATAGAATTTGGAGCATCTATATAAGTCGGGCAATATATTTTTAAAAACAGCTCAAATGAACTGTAAAGCTCCTTGTAAGACTCACGAGCTACTTCACTGAAAGAAAAACCTGGTGACAAGCATAAAGACGATTTATTAAATTCTTTGACAACACACGCTAATCCAGATTCAGAATAGCTGACTTTTTTCTGTATAACATCTTTCATTTTAGAAATTATATTCAAGTCAATGACGACACTTGTTTCGATACCTCGCCTTCTATTTTTATTTGCTTTCCCAGATGAAAACACAGGAGGCTTGTCATGATGATGTACAGGTTTAATAAATGAAGGTAAAAATGGCATCATTACTCTCCTTTAATGACTCACTTTGAATAAATTTTTACATTATCAAATATCAATACCATAACCATCACAAAAAATAAAGCACAACTTAAGTGATCAACCTTTCGGGTTGATCACTTAAAATAAAAATCACCAATCTCTCTTATTGTCTAAAATAATATTATTCCTTTTGAAAACCAACTCCATATCGTTTATACAGTAGACAATGTAATATATATTAAAAATAAAAGTATAGAATGGATTAATTTTCAACTCGAATTTAAACTCATTCAATGCATAAGCCTGTAATGCTGTTTTTGCTTTAAATGACCAGAGGATCAGCATAACAGCAAAGGCAACCGATAACAGGGTGGCAATATGGTCTAGCACAGTCTCAGTATCGCTTATGGCATAACTAATATCGACTAATAACCAACCAAAACCTGTGGCAACGGCAAGCCATAACGGATAATCGTTAGCGACAAAGTTACTTTTCATCTCTTCCGTTAGTTTCTTCTGATTAAGATACAGCCACATCATGGGATAGATGCCGCCGGTAGCAATACTCAGAAGCACAAAGTTCAGAACCTTTGTATTAATGCTATCTTTCAGGGTGTTTACATTTTTATCGTTCATATCACATCCATTATTTAAAATAATTATAGATCCCAGGTAAATTTCGAGCTTCCCTGATTAGTGTCAATGACAACTTCCTGGGGTTTGCACTTACCGTAATCACTATCAGTAGATACAGTGAAATAGTAAACATCGCTATAGTTCAGGTCCCAACTAGTTCTTGGTATTTCATTATCTTCTGTGATTTGTTTGGCTTTACTACCATAATGTACACGATTCAACATATTCTGCTCTTGTACCCTTGTCATGTATATTATCTTGCTTTCATTGATTGAACAACGTCCTCTATTGATAGTGATTTTCTGAATCTTAAGGCCATCTACATTACTTATCAGTTGGTACTTCCAGAAGTAATACCTCCCAGGAGCAATGTCTCTATATTTCCCGGAAACAGATAATTTAAATAAATCTTTAGCACTGACATTGCTATTGCTATTGCTATTGCTATTGCTATTGCTATTGCTATTGCTATTGCTATTGCTATTGCTATTGCTATTGCTATTGCTATTGCTATTGCTATT
>Ga0308165_1001251_pt1 | contig 36977 bp, 32 predicted proteins | sample PhyWR2_FD_201032 | JGI IMG/M metagenome (GOLD analysis project Ga0308165, IMG submission 201032) | Phyllosphere microbial communities from UC Gill Tract Community Farm, Albany, California, United States - DLSLW.R2 | ecosystem: Host-associated > Plants > Phyllosphere > Unclassified | place: USA...
ATTCCACGCTCTTTTTCCATTTCCATCCAGTCAGATGTAGCTGCGCGATCAGATTTACGGCTTTTTACCATCCCTGCAACCTGAATTGCTTTACCCCATAACAGTAATTTTTCTGTCATGGTGGTTTTACCGGCATCGGGGTGGGAAATGATGGCAAAAGTCCTACGAACCTTTACTTGCTTAGCTAATTCGTCTTTAAACATGAATTCTATCTACAATTTGTACACCAATTTGTACACACTTCAAAAGGTGACAACAAATGGCGAAAAAGAAAATTTAAATTGGCGCAATTGTAGCAGATTTATAAAGTGTTTTATCGACTTTGTGGACAACTCCAGACTTGTCCACATATTTCAAAATTAAGAGTTACTACTTATACGTTTACATTCACGACTTCTAAAATTTTTCACATATAGCCTATACAATCATTTCTTCTAGTTCTAGAGCTAGAGCTAGAGCTAGAGCTAGAGCTAGAGCTAGAGCTAATATATCAACATACTTAAATGAATTAGGTAGTAATGATAGATGGATTGAAAAACAGTTATTACATACTGATAAAACAAGAGCAAATTATAACCATGCTAAATGGCTGAGAAAAAGACGCTCTATGCTTCAATGGTATGCAGACTTTTTAGATGGAAAAGTTGAAATGCCTGTGCATGATGATGGATAGGATCAAGTAAATTTAAATAATATTTTTTATCAAACACTTGAAACAAATAATAGAATTTATGGTCTAAATTTGGTGTATGTAAAATTATTTTTCACTTACTTTAAATATTCCACGCAATAATTTGTAAAGGTAAATTTTTAGGGATATCTACATTATCGCTAAAAAAAATAACTTCGGCACCTTTATATTTCTGTTGAGCCGTATAGCTTAAATTATAAATAATATTCTTTTTATTTTTATAAAATTCGGTGATATTAAAATTATGATCATATGAAACAATCCAATTTTTAATACTACTAGCCTGAATTAGCTCCGCGATTAAAAGATGATCATTATGTTCATAAAAGTTTTGATAAAGCCCTTTTCCTTTTTTATAATAAGGTGGATCCATATAGATAAAACTATCATCAGAACAACTATGGCTTATACTCTTAATTAAATCTTTTGCATCTAGATTAGTAACTTTTATTTTTTCAGAAAATGTAGCTATTTTTTCAATTCTTTCAATCAAATTCTCTTTGTTAAAACGCGTATCTAACTTCCAAATACCTGCCTGTTTTTTACCACCAATCACACCAGCCTGCAAAATCCCAGATCTATTTGTTCTATTTAAGAAAAAAGTCGAAAATGCAATCTCTTTTATATCAAAAGATTGATAATTCTTAAAAATAGCATTTTGCCTATACCACTCATCCATACTAATGTCAGTATCTTTAATTTTTTTACATAAATACTCGGGATTATTTTTTATCGTTTCCCAGAAACAATAAACAGGAAAGTTTAAATCATTAATATGAATTGAAGAAACAATATTTTCTAATAAAAGATTAACCGCAACCCCTGCTCCACCTGCATATGGCTCAATGTAGTTACTGCCAACCAAACCATTATGTTCCAATAAAAGTCTAATTGAACTAGTAATTTTCCCTTTTCCACCTGGATATCTTAACGGTGTATTAAACAAATCTTAGACCTTCATTAGAAAATAATTACACTTACCTTCACCACTCGAAACCAAGTTGCTCACCTTGGGCCTTCTGAGGTTGCATTTCAATTCTAACCCGTATATTAGAACCATTTCTACTAATTAGCCAACTAGCTTTGAATGGTATTGTAATTTTTTCATCTACAAGAGATAAGCTAAAATTATTAGATTTAATATACTCATCTTCTAAATTTACTGGAAAATCAATCTGTAAAAACTTTGTTAGTTGCTCTGAGCTTTTCTTTTCATCATGATGTGTAGTTATTTCTACCTTTAGATCCTCTTTAGTAGCTATTGGTAAATTTTCTTGAGGCCTAAACAAACCCATACTTGGTGAAATCTCATCTTCCACCATTGTCAAACTTCCAGATGCACTAGTTTTTAATAATACTACCCCTTTCTCAAACCCCCCTTTTTGCTCATACTTCTCTCTTTTTACTTTATTAATTTCATCATATGAAATTTCCAAATTTTTAGTTAATGCATCTAGAACCTCCATTACATCAGCTATCTCTTCAATAATTTCAGTTGTTGACGTAGCATCAAAAACTTCTAATGACTCTTCTACCAATTTAGCCTTTAATGCAGCTGTTAAAAGATCACCGTGTACTTGTTTCTGTAAAACAGACTCCCCTTTAAATTCTATATTTTCAGGAATATTATCTCTTACAATTTTTTTAAAAACTAAAGTATCTTCTTTCTTTCCAAACAAGTCATTTACTTCAACTTTACATCCGTTTTTCTGTAAAATATAGAATGCATGGGAAAGAATCCCTCCATGTAATTCAATAACAATGTCTCTTTCCAAAACAAATTTAGAAATTTCCTCAATAAAAGTATCATTTCTAATTATTTCTTCTTCTCTAGGCAGAATAATTAGCCTATCAATTAACCGTTCTGGAGAGTTTTTAATATACCTCCAATCCTCTAACGTATGAATATAGTATATATAATTATCAGGTTGCTTAAACTTTGAAACTTTTACAATTTTTGATTTATCTAATTCAAACTTATGATGATACCAAGGCATATATTTTATAACATTTCCATTTTTATAAGCCTTTATGAACCACATTATATTTACTGGTTCATTAATTAAGTCTGCTAGTTTTCTACTATTAATTGCAATTCCTTTACAAATATCTATATCACTTAAAGTATCTTTCCAATCGCATCTTTCATCAGTTTTATAAGTAATCCATTTCCCTTGTTCATTGGGTGCAATAAAGCGATCTTTATAGCGAATCCTTGGAGAAATTTTAAATTTACTAATATTCTTTTCAGCTTTTCGTGTATCTAGACTTTGAGTATCAACCTCATAGACATCATGAGAAAACCAATACATACCTTCCGGTATTCCCCATAAAGCCTCTATTCGAACTGTACGCTTATTAGGTTCTGCGAAACTCCATGCAGATGCTATTGCGGGAATAAAATTATGACAAATGAATATATACTCAGAAATATTATCAATAATATCTGGATGTTCATCCTTCAAAGTTACACTAAACCAATTAATTACGGCCTCAACACTCCTGAGTTCATCACTTCTCGGAAGCATTTGTTTCTCTTTATTTTTCTTATCAGTTCGAATTACCAAAGGACCTTGAGAAATTAATAATTCGATATCACTTTTAAGTACATCAGATGGAGAATCGGAAATTATTTTCTTAACCTCACTTTCCACATCTAATATATAGAAATCTACTAAATCAAAACCCAACTCTTCTTTATAGATTCTTGCATTATCTAATTTTTTAAATGATTGAAAATCGTTACCTTCTACCTTCCGAAAAATTTTAAGAGCTGCATAATCAAATTCTTCTCTAATTTTTTGTTGTAGTAATAAATTTTCAGGTATTTCCCCCCCTTCCTTATTACATTGATCGGCTTGTACAATCCATATTTGATTTCCATCCCACACCCACTCAAAATGTAATCGAACTTTTTTTTCATAAGTCCACAACATTACTGGTTTGAGGTTTTTATCAATAGAAACTGGATCTTTACAATCTAATTTTTTAGGAGTTTTTAAGTCTCCATCTCTCCAAGGACGAACAGCCTTATTTTTACTAGCTTGGCTACTTGATGACTCCGGTTCTAATACGAAGTCTCGAAGAGACTTCCCAACCCGTCGTTCATTAGAAAGATGACCTTTGGTTTTAGTTCTAACTATTTTTTGAATGATCCAATGTAATTTATGAGAATTGCTTTGCGAATAATCTAAGGCTACTTTTAAAGTTTCAATTAAACTATCAAAATTAGTTTCATAAGATTGATAGGTCCCTCTTTGGTTAATTGTTTCATTCGTAGCACTTGATCTAATATATAAAGCTAAATCATGAGACCAATTTAAAAGAGTCAAAGCATCTTTGATCTTTTGAGGCTCGCTCTTCACCAAATACTCAAAATCATCTGCATTTATAACTATAAAATCAGGTACCCAAACTTCAGGTAAACATGATAATCCATAAGCCTTCATTCCAACTTTTTCAGAAGTAATCTGACTTTTAGCCAATTGCTGCAGGCCATCTTTGGTAAGAAATTGGATTAAATTCTCAGGAGAAAACGCAGTTACATTAGTTTGACTACTATTTTTTTTCTCCACCATTACCAGAGGCTCCAAAAATAACTTTTGCTAATTCTTGCAATTTCGCTAATGCTGTATCTGCAAAATATCCTGTAATAAATCCTATGCCTAGGAATGTTACGTACGGATTAGTCTGACCACTTTTTGTAGCAATTGATAAGCCTATGATACCACTATCAAATAGAATTCCTAAAATAGCAGCCAAACTTGCAGATAACCAAGGAGACAGTACCCTCCAGATTCTTCTATCCTGATGCCACCACCCTCGACCAACAACATGATATAAGTATTTTAATCCAAACATTGCACCACCGATCAGGCCAGCGATTGCAAATGCTAATAATTGTTGTAATGATTTTGATAACGTATCAAAAGTCAATGAAAATGGTAAAAGAATAAAATTATGATCTAATATCCAAATTAGTCCACAAAATGCATAAACTATCAAACCAAGCAAATAAAGAGATTCACAGCCAATTTGAATCCTGATACAGATTGGATATTCACTTTGGAACTGATATCTCTTTCTTCCATCAGTTGGATCAGCACTATTCCATACAGGAACTCCGTCTCTCTTTCCTTCTTCAGAAGCTTTCTCTGTTTCTTGTACAGACATTATTGAAAGAACTCCCAAATAAGAGGAATATTAAGACTCATTAATTAAATAATCACAAAAAATCTTTTTCAATTTTTTATGTGTATGAAGCGACTGTTCTTCAAACTTATGTGTCTTATAACTATACAAATCTTTAATGCCATAAAAATTTGCTAAAATTTTTCGAAAATACTGAGATTGAGGTACATTTAAGATAGCTAATTTCCCATAGCTATTGTTTGCCGAAAATTGATCTGAACAGAATAAATATTCTTTACCAATACCTACTTGCGATAATTCTTTAAAACATACTTTTTGCCATTCTAAAGTTGGATCATTTTGTACAACTTTCTCAATACTTTCTAAAAACGGAACTATATGTAAATGTGCATGGTTAACCCCACAAGAAGTAAGGCCTTCAGCTAAAGCACCATGTTCAAAAACAATACACTTTCCATACTCTTTTTCTAATTTAAATTTTATTAATTCAACAAAATTAATAAATTCAGGATCAGTATAATATTTAGATAGATTATAAATATGTTCTTTAGGAAAAATTAGTGTCCAACCAGAAATAAATCCTCCGACTGAACAAATCGCATAGAAAAGCTCATTCTCATAGATTGGTGTATCTATGTCAGTTAAACATTCCGAATTTGAAATAGCTATTTCACAAAATTTGCAATCATGAGGTTTCATTTTTAACTCTCAATAACTTGTAACTACCTAAGTTTTACCTAAACCTTGCATTAATACTAAATTTTCAGCACCAATAATACAATATTACCTCTAGTCTTTTCTGTTCTATCTATATTAAAGCCCTGTCTAATTTTACAAAAAAATTCACTTAAACAAATGAAATATATATATAAATTATACATCATTTACAGTTTTTTTTAAATTTTCATATCAATTAAACATCTTTTTCCTAAAAAAAATTTACTAGAGGCTAATCATTCTCCCCCATATTACACCAACAATAATGGCAATCAGCACAATTCCGACTATTAAAAAATAGCTTTTCTTACTGGTTTCTCTATACTTCCTTTCATTAATTATTTGTTGTTTTAACTGATGGTTAAGTTCAACCAAACTCTTGTTTTCATTCATGAATGTCTGTATATCTGTTCGATCAGTCAGCTGCTTTAAATTAGCAGACAATGCAATCACATCATCACTTTTTGTTTTGAGGTCACTCTCTAGCTTAAAAATTTTAATTTTCTGTTGCTCTAAGATGTCATTTCTAGAAAACAATTCATCAAACTGTCCTTTTAAATGTATTCCTGCATCTGATGGAGTGATTGCAGAATGATCCGCCAAGTAGTCTAAAAGCGTTACATCTGAATTATGGCCCAAGCCTACAATTCGATATCCATTGAAATTAGAAAAAGCATTTAATACTTTTTCATCATTAAAAATATCAAATGCATCACTATTTCCTCCACCTCGAATAATTACAATAATATCGTGATCAGTACAGGAGCTTATTGCATGTGATAAGGCATCAACATTACTTAAGCTAACTGGCTTCTCATCAAAATTGAACTCATCACGATATTCATTGAGGTAATTATAAAAGTCTTTTTGTACATCAACTTTACTTGCTGATGAGTAAATCACAGCGACTGAAAGATCAAATTGATTCGGAAAAGTATGGCTCTTTGGTCTATGTTTTTTTAAAACATCTAATGTTAACAGCTTCGATTGGAATGCTTGTATTGCACTATCTTCTTCAATAGTCCGTATAGCATACCCCCTTAATCTTTTAGTACATTGCTCCCTAAAAAAATTAAATGTCGGCACTCCTTGTATTTCAACATAACTACCATTTTTGAGACTAGATAACAGGTGTTTTGAAATCTCAACTTCAATCGACCCAGTTGTATCTTGAATGATCAGATCATAGACTGATGGCCATTTTGAGTTTTCAACAGCTTGCTCAACATTTTTTAATATGCCACGCACACAAAAAAGTTGTTGTCCGTGTTTCCGCTGATCAATATAAGCTTTTAATGTATCATTTAAAAAGTTATGTAAGTCACTGATCATAAAAGGGGGTAAAAAATTCTGGTTCATAACACATCTTAAAATTTATATACATCTGCCAACCTAAAGTTTTATCTCGGGATAAAGCACTTAGGCTATTCACCATCCCAATACCAATACACTTCACCCCAGTCTGTTTCTGAAAGTATTGGCAAGATTGCACCTTGCGTAAAATAGAGTCGTGTATCTGGTTTAGCTGGAGTAATCCAATGACCTGTTTTAATACAAGCTTCGCCACCTTTTACTTTTATACGTTCTGGCTGTTCCTCATTTGGAACTACATTTGATTGTGTACGCGCAAAATCCACTAAGTCTTTTGGATAGAACTCATGATCACGGTATAAAGCATCATCTATTTCTAACAGCCATGTCGCCGCGGCTGCTTCCCATGACCAATAGCCGTAATACGTGAAACCATCATTTAAGTCTGTTTGAGGATGTTGATCATGATAAGGTTCTCTACGGCTTGCTTCATACCAGCTTTCTAAATATTGCAGCATTAACGCTGGGCGTTGCTCAGGTGCAGCATTAAACACCTTGATTAACTTTCGATAAGGTAAATGTCGTCTGGCTTCATCTGGCGGAGTTCCGCGGTCTGCTACAAAGGGGGCAACCAGACGCTCGATTAAGCCATCTTTCTCTTGCCCTTCTGATGTAGCTTCAACATAGTCAATAATCGGCATAATCCGGTACATTTGGTCTGCATGGCCCGTTAACAAACCAAAACAGATCAAACGTAAAGCAATATACCAGTAGTCCTCTGTACCTAAACTGATATGCCAGACATAACGCCCATCAGCATCAGGGCTTAAATTATATAAATGACTGGTTTCAGCATATTCTTCAGTCCAGTGCAGTAAGTAAGGATAAAGCTCTTTAATAAAGCTAATATCCCCACCAGCAGAATACTGCAAAGACATTAAATTCAGTGCATCTTTTAAACGCTGATGACCTGCGGCAATATATCCACCAAACTTCTTTTCGTTTTTATAATTACAGAAACCATCTGTAACCGAATACAATCCATTTAGAAATATATCAAACCTTTCATGATATATATCTTCAGGCAACAAAGTATCTCGATATAAATGCGTATCCTGTATCTCCAATTCTTGCCATCTTTGCCAATCTATTTCTTGATCATTGACTGTTATCGACATTCTTAACGCTCCAGCATTTCATTTGGTAAAACAAACTCTAAAGTAATCGCATGTGCAGTCACGGTACGGGTACATTTCGGTTTATCCAGTCCTTTACATTGACTATGATGATCAAATAGATTTCCCGTAATCGTAACCAAACTCCGATCATAAGGACAACGCACCGCTACTGTTTTACCCATTCTTTTTTCAGCGCTTGCTTTAAACTTAACCCTACGCCAAGCCTCAATCTGCGTAATTAACTTTCGTCTATGTTCAAGAGTAAGCTTTGCCTCATCAATTTTATTCGCAATCCAAAGATGTGACATTTGCACACCATCAGCCACCGTTGTACCTACTGACCGTTTAGCTTTATTTTCCTGATCAGATTTCATGTAAACATCTAGCCCCATCCTTAAAGCAGCCATTGCAGCTTTAGGGGTCATCAGTTTTTTATGGCTGGCTAAATTCGTCGATTTGCTATCTGTAACACGGTACTTATGCCCAATACTATTGCTATGCCAGACATGGTCAATACCATTGTGCCCAGTATCGTGATATTCATACAGCACACCATTATTATTAATTTTGCTGCGGTTCTTTTTCCGCTTCACAAAATAATAATCCGTGATGTGTTCACCACCCGAACCTAACTCCTGATTACTTCGCTTTTTTGATTGTCTTTTAGTTGAAGTATTCTGCGTCCCTGTCTTCGCTGTATTACCACTGGTATTTTTAAGAACCTGACCATTCTGCTGTGTACGAGGAGCAGACGTAGAATTAGGTTTCTTTGAACCCGTTTTATGGATGGGTGCCTTCGCTGTGGTATTTGGATAAGGTGTTGCTAAAGTCTTTTTATGGGCTAATTGCAGATCTTTCATCACCATTTCAATTTGCTTGTTCGCAACTGTTTTCATTTTTCTCAGTTGCACCACAAGAGTCTTTAATCTGGCTTGTCCCAAGACCGCTCTGGTCATCCAGCTATCAAAAACGTTAATGAGTCCATCTATCATTTTATTAACGGTTTTCTGTAGCTCTTTGGTATAAGCATTCCAGTTTAAATTACGAAACCATTTTTCAACATCGCCCCGCAAGGTTTTGCTTGGAATTGCATCTAATATTGCTCCCATGGATTTACCTGAGCGCATTTGCTTAAATACAATTTTAAGTCCATCTCCAGCAGCAGGAACAAATGCAATTAAATTAAAGACCAGATCAAACCAGTTGTCTTTGTTGTTGGGGTTTTCTGAAATTTTGACAATTGAAACAATAACATTACCAACATCGACGCCTTGCCCTACGAAAGGGATACAGCCAATCACCACAGCCACAATGATTTGAGCTGGGCTTGACCCACTGCCGTCTAGTACTCCCTTTATCCAGTCGGCTGCCGATTGTTCCCCTTTTTTAGTGACTCTAAGGGTTTTAGCAGGTGACTTTGAAATGGCTGTACTCATAAATCTTCCCCAAGCCCCACGTGTGGAGCTGCATGTTCATTCAACGGGATTTCTTCTGCATGATCAGCAATAGCATCATCTGGATTATTCTGTTGTTCTAAATCTTTTTCCTCATAATCATTGATATGATCATCGTACTCAACACCCTGCCCATCAATCATGGCTTGTATTTCATCAGGGAAATATTCATCTAATAAGTGGTCAAGCTCTTGCTTATTATATTGTTCGATCAATTGTTCTGCTGCCATGACACTCATTACGTGTTTATCTTTAAATGTATTCTGCTGTTTGGGCTGATCAGGTTTAGCTTCCATATTGCTAAAACCGTAATAGACCTTAGGCTGGATTTTATCCGCAGGAATCTGAACTTTAGCAGAACCACTGCTATCCAGAAGGCCTTCTTGCGTCGTACCATCCTGAAATATAAGTTTATAAGGGGCTTGAGCGACTGGCTTTAAATCGTCATACACGTACTTAAGTTCAAGCTCTTTAGCAGGCATATTCAACTGAGGCAAAGCAGGCAAATTACTCGAAGCACTACCGCCTCCCATAAACATATGTTGGCCTGCCTTCACCTCAAACTTCCCGCCAGTGACAGGGAAAATACCTGAGCTATTAATCTTGATTTGAGAACCACCCGACGTGATCACAATTTCTTTAGATGCGCTAATTTCAATTCGGTCTTCTGTAGAAATGATCTGGATGCCTTTACGAGCAATAATATCTGCGCCGTCGCTTTGCGCCTGTATTTCAACTTTGCCTTTGCCCGCATATAGCCGTGCCCCTTGTTGAGCTGCAAACAGGCTAATCTTGTTTTGTGCATGGGCAATCAGGTTCTTCTGAGTGCTTAGGCTAATGCTGTCTCCAGCATTTTGACTTAACTGACCATCTGCGCTTAAATGAATATCTTCATTACTGGCAAGAGCGATACTGCTAGGTGCAGTTAATATCATCAAGGCTTGCTTGAAAGCAGCAGCCTTCTCTTTATCTTGCTGCTCAATCTGTTCCAAGAAAGTTTTTAGATTCTCAAGCACTTCTAATGGATCAGTTTGCTGGTTTTTAGCAACTTCACTGAGTGCTTTAGCATTGTTAAGGCCACCTTCGATTTGTTGTTTGGCCTCGACTGCGTCTAGGTGTACACCCTGAGCTTGGTCCTGTTTATGCGTAGTAACGAGTAAGCCCTTACCTGCTCTAACCGCGCCCCATTGATCTGTTCTGAGTTCAAAGCCCTCACCACGACCATCGCTTGTCGCGCTGTCTTTTGGATGGCTTAAGTTACCCAAGTTTAGCTGGCTTGCCGCATGGCTGCTTTGTAGCTGGGCACTAATTTGCCCTGTGGTGTCATCAAATCGTAGCTGGTTAAAACCTTTGCCGTCGACTTCTTCGGAGCGGATACCACTGAGTTTTTTAGTGTCAGGTAGTTGTCCTTTCTGGTCAAACTGGGTTGGATGATGTTCAGCTTCGTGAATACGACCTACCACAAACGGACGGTCAATGTTGCCGTCAAAGAAGTCGATCACAACGATCTCCCCCACGCGTGGTAAAAACCGTGCTCCATACCCTTTTCCAGCCCACGGGGTTACAACATCGATCCAAGCCGAATCGGTATCGTTATCGTTACTCCCCGCACCGCCATCATGACGATGGTCATCAGCACGGGTAAACAGGAAGCGGACCTTAATACGTCCCCATTGATCAACATGAATTTGCTCCCCCTCTGGTCCCACCACTCTGGCACGTTGCACAGAAGCTTGAGGTCGATTCTCCAAAGGTTGATACGCTGGGACAACTTTAATATTACGACGTTGTAAAATCAGTTGATTACCTTGGCGCTCGTCTGTATGACCAACTTGCCAATGGCTTTGTGTAATTAAAGTTTGTATTTGCTGGTTTAAGTCTTTCGGTAAGTTATTCTGGTTGTAGTAATGCTTACCGGTGATCAGAAACTCTTTATCTGCACCGTTATGAAGGTCAATTTCAGGATGTTCATTCAGTTCAAACCAGTAACCAACTTGTGTATCTCTTACTGTGGTTTGAGCAACAAACTGCTTGGACTTAGCATCATGGTAAGCGCTTAAGTTCTGGTTGAACTTTTCCAGTTGTTGATTACTTGCGGATGTTGCACCATCTTCGCCGTTTAAATCCTGCATCCATGCTGGACTAAAATGCCATGCATCTTCAAGACTTAAACTTTGATTGTCATAGTTAGCACTGTGTTGATGTGTACTTTGGACACTGCCTGCCCCATCTGTTTGTTGTAATACATCTGACTGCCAACGCTGCACAAAAACAGAAGTCGGCTGCAAACTACGTCCAGCAATCAGACTGGTCATACTGTCAAATTGTTCAGTTGCACTACTACGATGGTAACGGATCGTTCTTCTTGCTAGTGCCTGATATTGGCTATTGTCATCAATGAGGCGTAATTTTTGTGGCTGAATATGGTCTGTATTGCTTGGTACAGTGAGCTCAGCTTCATCAATCAGCCAGTTAATGCCTTCACTCCGCCATAAGCGTGTTAAAAAGTCATGGTCACTTTCGTTTAACTGCATAATGAAAGGACGTATGTCATACGCCTGTTTTAAACCGCTTAAATCTAAAGTCAGACTAGAAGCAAGTAATGGGCTTTTACCCTGCCATTCTTGAAAGAGTATCTCAGTAATCTCACGAACACTCTTGTTCATAAACACACGACTGTTTCTGCGTTTATGCCAGAGGTAGGTTGGATCAGATATGGTAAGTTTATATAAGGTTAGAGCACCATCACTTTGCCCCTGAGAAGCTCCAGTAATAATACCTGTACTACGAAACAGTTGGCCCTGATCGGTGACCTGATTAACAGCCACCTGTACCCCAATAAATTGTTTAAGCGCAATATGGGCATTGGTTGATAAGCAAATTAACTCTGCTGTCATGCCCTGATTAAGATAATGTTGCCCGTCTATACGTTGTAAAAAAACCTGACTATTCAGAGATGCATCAGAAAACTGGAGATGCACCGAACGATGCTGGGAGAGAAAACCCAAACTCTCTAAAACTTGGGAAATATTATTAAACATCACGTTTTTATAAATTTAGATCATAATCGAACGTATTCTATTAAATACATACAGATCTGTCTATTTTTTATATCAATCTCATCCCTGATGACTAGTCTAACAACCCCTCTTACACTAAAATAACAAGCTTAATTATTCATCAAATTGCACTAACCCATTATGAATGCAGAAATAAAATTTAAAAAAACAATTAAAGAGAGAAATTATTCTAACTACAGCAACACAACTCTTTATTCAGGAAAGCTACATCGCTGTAGGGATCGACCGTATTATTACGGAATCCGATATTGCTAAATCTACCTTTTATAAGCATTTCCCCTCTAAAGAAAAACTGGTAGTCGCTTACTTACAGGAATTAAAACTCAATATTCAAATCGAGGTGGAAGAGCATATCTCGGCACGATCAGTTTTGAAGGGCATGTAACTAAGTATTTTTTAAATACTCTTTTAACACAGAATTATTTATCCCTTCGTAATATTTTCAATTCACTAAAGAGCCTTACATGGGTAAATATCTTTCAGCATTTTTAGCTATAGTGATTATTCTCACAAGTATAGCTTTCATTCGATTATCAGAATTTGAAATTTCCGATTATGGACAACAGCGTATTATCTCATTTAAGCATCATCAGGATGTCCTGCAAGGTACGCTAATCCTACCTCCTAATCAAATTTCACCGCCTGTGGTTATTTTAGTTCATGGTGACGGACCTCAGGATCGTTGGTCAGATAATGGCTATCTTCCACTGGTTAATTATCTTGTATCACAGGGCATAGCGGTTTTTTCATGGGATAAACCTGGTGTAGGGGCAAGTACTGGTAACTGGCTGGCACAGAACATGCCAGATCGTGCAGATGAAGCAGCATTCGCACTCCAAATTCTGAAAGAACAACCAGAATTAAAAAAAAGCCATATCGGTTATTTGGGATTTTCACAGGCTGGCTGGGTTATCCCCAAAGTGACTCAGCTAGCAACACCTGATTTTATTATACTGGCTGGTGCAGCAATCAACTGGCGCAATCAAGGAATATACTATACTGGGCAACGGCTTAATTCTGAAGGACGCTCCTTTGCTGATATTGAAGAGGCAAAAAAACGCGAAGCAATAATTTTTGATAAGCAGTTTACCAAAGGCGTTGCTGCCCGCCCATGTGCATCCCGTTGTACTCGCCAGGATTTTGAGCGTAGAAACTCCCTTGCAGATGCAACCCAAGATATCTCAAAGATACATACCCCCGTGTTCATTCTGATGGGAAAAGATGACCGAAATGTCAATCCCGATGAAACAATAGATGTCTGGAGCAAAACATTACCAACTGAAACTTCCCGTTGCATTGTACTGATCCCAAAAACAACTCACGGGCTTTTGCGGAGCACGTTGTTTGATTACCAATTACCCTCTCAATGGCCGATTTGGAAACAGGGACTCTTTTTGTTACTCGGACAATATGCATATTCGCCTAAAGTACTCAATGCTATTTCTGGCTGGATACTTACTCAACAATGCAAGTATTGAACTACTTTCTTAATGGGGATTGCTTTCTAAAATTTGAATCAATTTATTGTGAATTCTTAAAACGGAATTCTACATGCTTAAGAATTCGCCACACACTGCTCAGTCCAATAACCCGTTGTAAGAAAAGTTTCTCCAGCTTGAACTTGGTCTTGATTTTATGATTCAGCAGCTTGTCCAAGTAATTGTCACCATCCTAGATGTAACATTAGTCTCAACATCATAGGTTTCTGGTTAGCCACCAAAGTTGGCCTCCCAATAAAAGCCAACTTCAATAGCCGTTACATTCAGTTCATTTTATTTGTTTTTGTTGTAGCGCCCCTGAAAAATGACCTCAATATCATTCTTATTTTTATCCAGTGTGACTAGTTTGACCTCGGTATAAATATTTTTTCCTACTGATTCAAACCGAATGTGAGTGGGCTCAAGACCTATGTATTCAGTTGTAAAAGTATCTTCATAATACAACTTGTATCCAGCAGCAAATTCTGTCAAGTCCCCCTCACGAAACATGATGCACGTTGAACGATCGCCATGAAAGATGACAAAACCATTCAACGGTTGAATTTTGGAGTCCTTTTTAAAAACTGGTATCGCTTTACTCTTATCATTTAAACCAGAAAGAATAATCTCTGCATTCTTATCGACCTTAACAGTAAGATCAATGGCATTGTCTTTCTCATTTTTTGGTAGATTGTGATAAGTCACACCATCAATTACAGCTTCGTAATTTTCGTAGCGCTTCACATCGCCTTCTTCAAAGATAATTCGGGTTGTTAATCCTTCGTTATCTATTTTTCCTCCAAATGGTTTAACTTCAGTACCATAGTGAAAAATATCTTCACTTGGATGAGTGCCACTAGAACCATGAATACTAATCTTGCTATTCCATACGACATCTTCACTCGCTGGAATCAGAATGATATTTTCCTTATCAATACGCTCAGGGTGTTGAAACGTGATACCTTCGACAACAATGTCATAGTTTTCAAAGTAACTGAGACTACCTACTGGAAATTTCACGCCCTTTCGCAAAATATTGTTGTAATGATAATCTGTCAGATAACCAGATGCTGGTTTTTCGATGCTTTCGTGAGTCATTTAATTATTCTCCAAATTATTATAAAGTATTAAATTATTTAATAAAATATGAAATATTTTAATAGAAATATCTCGTGAATAAAAATACAATTTAAACAATGAGAGGATTGTTACTTTTTAAATATAAGACAGTAATTATTTGTAAAGAGTAAGGCCAAAAAAAATTGATATTTAATAAACTCAGAGAGCGTGTAGCTCTCTGGATCATGAAGTGTTTTTGCTGGCTTAGATCGTGGTCTTTATAATATTTTCCAATTTAAGCCAATAACTATAAGTTAAATTTCAAGTTACGATGGATTCATTGTAATATATATCCAAGCAATTGAAATTTAACATATAACCATGACAATTAAAGAGAATATTAAAAACCTTGTTGGTGAACAGGAATTTAATAACGTCTTAACAGAAGTGAAAGAAAACCTATCCATTGAAACTAAGAATTTTAAAAATACTAAGAAGATTTCAACTGTATGCTTGGTCGCCGGAGTTCTTTGTTTATTTATTCCAGCGTTATGGATTGGAACGGCAATTTTATTGGTAATTGGCTTAGCAACTCTCAAGTTGAAAACTGAGGCTAAGAAAAAGATGAATATATTTAATGAAGTTTTGTTTTTTTTAACAGAAAACGTTGAAAGCTCTCAAGAAAATTTTGATCGTTACAAGTATTTAATTAGTCAATTGTAACTTTACTAAATAAACCATTCAGTCTCTTCTAATCAAATAGGTGTAATCAACTCGTAGACACTTGCTTAATTCTAATCCATTGGATCAGAGAGTAGCCGCTTGTGAAAGTTGAGCTAACGCAAGCTCACCACCATCATAATGCAAAATTAATCTAATGCAGTTAGTAAGATGTATTTTCGCCTGATCACCATTATAAGACTGTTTTAAAAAATTAAACTCATTGGGACAAAGCCTAGCAGGTGCTTCTAAAAGGAATTAATGACTTCTTTTCCGTTCAGTGTGTTCAATTGTCCTGTTCTGCTAATTTACAGAAATTACGTCCTCCATTTAGCATTTCTGTGGTTTCTAGTTCAAAGCCTGAATCGACTGTTGCAATCCTTGCTGAATATCCTTTCGCTAATAAGTCTACTATTGCTGTTATGACTTTGGAGCATCCGTGTAAAACGCTTACATCAAGTCTATTCAGTCATCAGAATTCACCTCAAACCTCTCAGTGCCATACCCCTTCCTTACCATTTGGCCTAAAACAGTTTGTTAAATCCACTTACATACACAGTTGTACAATAGCGTTGTAGATGCTATTCCTTCTATCTACATGTCTCCATCTTGCTTGGGCTCTATTAATGTCTTTGCTGTTTTAGACGTTGTATTGTTATACCGAACACCTAAACTCGCATATAAATCATCTGCTGAAACTTCCATCTCAAAACGTACTTTCTCGCGTGCCCTAATTTCTTGAGTAATATTATAAGCCTCAGTCTGACTAACTCCAGCTGCTTTTAGAGTTGCCTCACCAAAGAGCAAGGCAGATTCAAAGGTTTCTCTAATCTGAAAGTCTACATCTGCTTTGACTAAGTGTAAGGAATGCTCTCTGTCATATGCTCGTACAAGTACCTTAGCAAAAGGAAACTCATGTTTGATAAGCGTTACTATCTGATTTGCAGCGTCTTTATCGTCCACACAAACAGCAACAGCTTGGGCATGACCAGCACCTGATGCGTGTAAAATATCTAGTCTTGCGCCATCACCATAATAGACTTTAAAACCAATTTTTTCTGCATTCTTAATCATTTTAATATCACTATCAATAATGGTGACATCTACACTACTTGCTAATAATGATTGACTCATTATTTGGCCAAAACGACCAAAACCAATGATTAATACACTACCACTCAAACCATTTGCTACATCAATACCGTCTAAGCTTTGTTGTTGATTTGGTTTATACAATTTTTTGAAAATAATCCCAACGACTGGAGTCAATACCATTGATAAAACGACAATTGCCGTTAGATTTGATTTAATTGTTTCATCAATAACGTGCGCGCTCGTTGCAGCAGCAAAAAGTACAAAAGCAAACTCACCACCTTGAGCCATTAATAAAGCACGATCGAGTGCATCTGGATGGGGAGTTTTCGTAATACGAGCAACAACATAAATCATAAATGCTTTGGCTGACATCATTGCTAAAACAGCACTTAGAATTAACGGCCAATTGTTTGCAACTACCGATAAATTAAGCGACATTCCTACGCCAAGAAAAAATAACCCAAGCAGGATTCCACGGAAAGGCTCAATATCCGCTTCGATTTGATGACGGAAAGTAGACTCTGAAAGTAACACGCCTGCTAAAAAAGCCCCCATAGCCATAGATAGGCCGCTAACCTGCATCAATAATGCTGCACCTAACACAACAAGTAAGGCTGCCGCAGTCATTACTTCACGAGCTTTGGAACTAGCTAAAATCCTAAATAACGGATTAAGAAGCCAATATCCAGCAGCAATCAGTCCAACAATTGCAACTATACCAATTCCAATACCCTGCCAACGAGAACTAACACTTTCGACTACTGAATCAGGTGACATGAAGGCAACTATTGCTAAAAGCGGAACAATCAATAAATCTTCGAATAACAATATTGCGACTATTTTTTGCCCTCTAGGCTTATTAGTATCACCTCGATCCCCTAGTAACTGCATAACAATAGCCGTAGATGTCAATACAAAACCAGTCGCTCCAATAAATGCGATTTGCCAATTAAAACCAAAGGCAAGACCAACACCAAAAAGTGCTAAAGAACATAGGATAATTTGTAATGTACCTAACCCGAATATTTCTCGACGTAAACTCCATAAATGCGATGGTTTCATTTCTAAACCAATCAAGAATAGATACATAACGATACCGAGTTCAGCGATATGTAATATTGAAGTAGAGTCGGAGAAAAAGGCAAATCCAAATGGCCCAATGATAAGCCCTGCCGTAAGATATCCAAGTACAGAGCCCAAGCCAATACGTTTAAAGATAGGTACAGCAATAACGGCTGCTGCCAATAGAATAACAGGGCTTAGCAATCCAAAGGAGTGGGCTTCTGCGGTCATATATAGTTCTCAAAAATAATGCGTAAAAAGGTCAAATACTTTCATGATATCTATTTAAATTAAATAACTAATCTTAGAAAATAAATCTGATCTGCCCAAGAAAATTGGACAATTTGATTAAGTAGTTTTAAGAAAGCTATATTTTATTTAGAATTTCTATCGAGGGTTGTTAATCATTAAGTTTAAAATTATAGAATAAACTTAATAATCATTTTAATAACTGTCGTATTAATTAAATCAAAAAATAATGCACCGCATAATGGGACAATCAAAACTACATTATGCGATGAACCATACATATTGGCTTACTGGTTGGAGTGGCACACGCGCTAAACCACTGTATTCTGCAACTTCATATTTTTATCAATAATACGAAAAGTTATGAATGCTGCAAAAGCGACATCTAAATTGTCCGTGCACCGAGAATCACCACCAATTAAACTACAACCTACATGAGCTTTTTTAACTTTTCCACCTTTCCAGCATAAGGGGGATAACTCAATGAATCATCCAACGAATCACTAGTGTGAGCTATCATAATAGGTTTGAAGTGTGTAAAGGCTTTGAATGTGGCTTCACCAACATAATTACCCATGCCACTATTTCCCACACCGCCAAATGGTAAATATCTCGATGCTGCGTGTTGCATGCAATCGTTAATCGTAACACCACCTGAACTGGTATGTGCTAGCACCAGATCTTGGCTCTTCTTGTCTTTGCTAAAGAAGTACAATGCTAAAGGTTTCTCTTTAGTTTTTTGAAGATCGACCAATTCTTCAATGGAATCAAAGGAAAGCACAGGCATAATTGGTCCAAAAATTTCTTCTTGCATAATCTCAGAATTCTCTGAAATATCATCTAAAATAGTTGGTGCAATGTAGCGCCTTGCAGCATCTGACTGTCCACCAAAAACAATCTTCCCATTATTATTTAGCGATCCTAACAGTCTTTCGAAATTTCTCTGGTCGATGATAAAACCATAATCTTCACTTTGAGAAGCATCTTCGCCATAAAATTCAACCATGTATTTTTTACAGAGTTCTATAAATTTCTCTTTGATGCTCGAATGAACATACACGTGATCTACCGAAACACAAATCTGCCCAGTGTTAAATAATTTCGCCCTAACTATACTCTTGGCAGCATGTTCTATATCAGCTGTTTCATCTACGATTGCAGGACTTTTCCCACCTAATTCTAAAATTGTTGGTGTTAAATGTTTAGCAGCTGCTAATTGAATAACTTTACCTACTCTTGGGCTACCTGTAAAAAATATAAGGTCAAATCGTTCTTCTAAGAAACGATTAATCATTTCCACATCTCCCAAAATACATTTGATGTAATTTGGCGAAAATGTAGTTTCTACAATTTCATTAATTACTTCTCCACAAGCAGCAGAAGTAGAAGAAGGTTTTACCACTGCTGTATTTCCAGCGGCTATTGCTCCAAGCAAAGGACCAAAAATTTGCCATGTCGGAAAATTCCAAGCACTCAAAATAAATGCTGTTCCTAAAGGTTCGGGTTTTAGGATACTTTCATTTGCCTTAAAAATTTCAGGCGATTTTACGTGCTTTTCTTTCGCCCAATCCTTGAGATTATTTATAGTGTTATTGAGTTCATCTAAAACCCAATTCAGCTCAATTAAATACGTTTCCATTTCATTTCTGCCCATATCTTTTTTAGCGGCTTCAATGATTTTCGGTTCGTATTTTATAAAGCTTGTTTTTAGTTTTTCCAGTTGCTCTAATCTAAAATCTAGATCCAATGTTTCGCCTGAACGAAAATATGCTCTTTGGCTATCTAATAAACTTTTAATCTGTTCTTGATTCATGTTTGTATATCTCATAATGTTAATTTTTCAATGATTTTTCAGCTGTTATAAGATAAAAACGTGGAAAAATATAACCACGTTTTTAAAAGTAAAACTTATAATGCTGCTGTTGGTCTAACAACTATTTCACTCGTATCAACATCTTGAGGTTGATTAATGACATGTGCGATAGCATTGGCAATCGCTTCTGGCTTAAGAGCAATATTACGATAACCTTCCATAGCTTCGGCTGCGGCAGAATCTGTAATGGTATTCGCAAGTTCCGATTCAACCACTCCTGGATAAACACAAGTTACGCGAAGCTCTTTGTGTTCTTGGCGTAATCCATCAGAAATGGCACGTACAGCATATTTCGTCGCACAATATACGGCTCCTGTAGGGATCACATAGAGACCACCAATAGAAGAAATATTTATAATTTGACCATGTCCTTGCTTTTGCATAACAGGAAGTACCGCGGCTACCCCATAAAGGACACCACGAATATTTACATCAATCATGGCATCCCATTCATTTACTTTGAGAGAAGCCATTGGTGATAGTGGCATGATACCTGCGTTATTAATAATGACATCAATTCGACCATATTGTTGAATCGCAAAATCAGCAAACGCCTGAACATCATCTTTTTGGGTAACATCTAAAGTCCGATATTCGACTTTACACCCTTCAGAACCAAGCTCATCAGCCAGTAGTTTTAGTTTATCAGCACGACGAGCACCGATCAGTAAGGTATGCCCTTGACGAGCAAGAACTCTAACAGTGGCTTCACCAATACCACTACTTGCACCTGTAACAATAATAATTTTTGGTTGTATAGTTTTTGACATGTATAAAACCTCTAAAACCGTAAAAAAGATGAACTTAAATTTATTAAAAACCTAAAATTATCCTATATACAAAGGGTCTAAGCTTTAAGACCTATTCGTATTCAATACTTGCCTAAAAGTAATTGCTAGCTTGCTAAAATGAATAATTGCTCGTATTTTGAAATATTTAAGGTTGTATGTGGAATTCAAGAATGAGCACTAACTTCACCATTAATACACAGCAGCACATGTTGTCTTTAATAAATCAGTTAGCTTCTTCGGAAGGGTATACACAGTCATTACTTGAAAATGTTACATTTATTCGTTCAAACAGTGCACTGACATGCATGTCGACCTTTTATGAGCCAAGCATTGTGATTATTTTACAAGGGCGTAAATGCGGTTTTTATAATGACAAACAATATATTTATGATGCTAATAATTATCTTGTGGTCTCTATTCCATTACCTTTCAATGTTGAAGCTGAAGCAACAGCTGATAACCCTTTGCTAGGTATTATCCTCCACATTGATCCTTTGATATTGACCGAACTTATAACAAATCTTCCTGTAAACTCTGCACAATCTAGCTCCCTTCCTAGTGCCTTATATTCTAGTCCTATAGATGATAATTTTGAAAATGCAGTATTTCGTTTGATAAAGTCACTGACTTCCCCTATTGAGGCTAAAGTTTTAGGGCCTTCTATCTACAGAGAAATTCTTTATAGAGTTCTTAGCAATGAACAAGGAAATGGACTTAGAGAAGTTTTATTAAGGAACAGTAGCTTTGGTAAAATTGCTAATGCTTTACAGTATATTCATTCAAATTATGAAAAAAAAATAGATGTTAGCACTTTAGCGATACAAACGAACCTTAGTATTCCTGCTTTTCATATGTATTTTAAAACAGTCACCTCTACTTCCCCAATTCAATATATCAAGGCCATACGATTACATAAATCAAGATTAATGATGGTTCGACAAGGGGTAAGTGCTGAAACCGCTGCAAGAAAAGTAGGCTATGAAAGTGCATCTCAATTTAGTAGAGAATTTAAACGCCTATTTGGTCGTAGCCCTATAGAAGAAGTAAAAAACTTAAAAACAGTATTATCGTTGTCGACTTCTAACCCAAATGAATAATCCCCCTAATCTTTTCTATTGTTTAAATGATTAAGTACAAGTCCTTTAAAGATCTTTAACTAATTAAAATGAAACATACCCCCTAAGCATCCTGTAGGACTCCGCCTTTTAACTTATCGATCACCTTGATAATGCCCACTAATTATATAAGAGTGCATTAGGGTTATGAGCCCAAATATTCATACACATTCTGTTGTTTATCCTACTAATCCCATCTAATTCAACACCCTCACACTTTTCTGTAAACCTTGATGAATATCCTGCGCAAGCCCTTCTTCTTGATTTGATAAGGCTATAATAGGAGATGATTTAAAGTGTTCTGAATATGTGCATGACTGTTCATCGTGAATATTCCTATTATAGATAAAATCGTAAAAGCTAAATTTCGAGCATAAAAAAACCACATCCGTAGATGTGGCTAAAGATAAACTTGAATGAATTTTTCAAATGCAACGTAAAGAATAGACTTAGGCTAAACAGATAAGCTTAAATTAAACTGAATAATTAGCTGTATTGTTAGGACACCATTCTCAATGCCTGCTCCAGTCCACGCTGTTTAATGCTGGCTCCTGCACCAAACCATGCCGAATCCATCCGGTGATCCGTTGAAATCGCACGTCGTTCGTGATCGACAAACTCGGTAATACTACAAAGTAACCCATAAGCCGTATCTTTAGCGGAAGCTAACTCAGCCCCACGTCCATGCCCGTTAAACATGGTCATGACCTTAGACATAGCACGCCCATTTGGTTCGGTTTTATTGTCGGCTTTGGGTGAATGAATTTGCTTAGGCGTAGCTACATTACGGTAGAACTGAATAATACTTTCGTCCTGTTCGGCAATACTCAGGTTCGTGTTATTAAACACGGCATCGAAATAAGCTCCTGCTTCCTGCTGGGTGACTTTACGTTGACTGAGTTGCTTCATTTCATACATGTGTTCATCCCATGCACGAAATGAAATACCTAATTGCTGCTTAATCTTCTCGGCATCGAACTTGGTACTGTGTGGAACTTTCACTACACCTGCACTGCTATTCTGCCCACGTAAGGCAATCGCCAGAGTGTTGTTACACACCACACGAATCGAAGTAAATTGCGCCGTGGTGGCTAGTGTGCCATCACATGCAGTTGCCAATAAAATATAACCATTACTGAGATCCTTACCTTTTAGTGCTGTCGATTGTCCTGTCCTTGCCAATGCCCAGAACTTACGTCCACCTTTGAGTACACCCGCCGTTTCCAATTCAAAGCCCGATTGCTCAGTAAGGTCTTTATAGAAGTTTAATATCTCCATCGGTTGTACTTCCTGATAACGCTGACTCACCACAGATAATGGTGCATGAGTATCTGAACGATAAAGCACTCGTTGCTCTTCATAAGGCATCAGGATATTTTGTCCCCGTTCATTCTTTGCCATATAGCTAACATTGGACGATTCAATTTTCCAATCCATCCCCGCCTGCTGTGCCCAGATTTCTATCGGCTGATTCTGAGGAAGTTGATTGCCCAGACCATGCCATGGGGTTTGACCTACAAATGCCATTGTTTCTATTTGATGTGCCATGATTGTTTTTCCTTTAAGTGATTTAAATAATTTGAATGTTGTAAAAGGTGAGAATTACGAGAAACCTGATTGCTGGATTTCAAAATGTTCCAGACATTGCTCACACTGGTAAAACAGCGTCACCATGTTGTCTTGATGTTGAACGTAGAGCAGAAACATGCCACCGATAACCAAGCCAACAAAGCCACCCACTAAAGGATGAACTGGGCTTCGCTTTGACAACTGCATACAGGCTGCTGCCAGAGACATTGGGGAGAATGATGAAAGCTTTGCAAATACGCCTGAAGTAGGTTCGGTCTTGCGCAATAACTTGATATGCAATGAGTGACAGTAAGGACACTGGTGCATGGTCTTCCTCCTTAAATAAAAGGCATAAAAAAACCACAAGCAATTGCTTGTGGTGTGATTAGGTTTATGACGTTTTTTAACTTAACGATTTACTTTTGGAGTCGCTAAACCTTTCTTGGTACAAGGTCGAATACTTTCAATATATTGCCCATCACCAGTATCTTTAAAGAAACCATGTTTAGATTTGATTTCTAAACATTGCCCTTTCTTATACGGTTTAATCAGGGGAACAACTTTAGCTGGTATGGCATAGCTATTTAAAATAACCTCACCTTTGGTGGTTGGAAATACAACTGATTCTTCACCATAGTAAACATTAGATTTTAGAGTGATCTGCTCTGTTTTAGCGAAGGCAATAGAACTGACTGAAAGGCTTAAAATTCCACATACAATAAGTTTGATTGGATTCATGATATTTTCTCTGATTAAGTTAAATAATAATTAAACGAATGCTACAGGCCAGTTTTAATTAGTGACCAAAACATGGCTGGTATCCTTCTTTGAGGACTTGATTGCTGTTCTTATCCCAGCTCACCACATACCAAGTGCATTGATAACGGTCAGAGTCCCAAGCAGCACGGTAAGTCATGGTACTGCCTTGTTGACTCCAACCTTCAACTCGTTTAGCTACCTGATCTGGACCAGAGCGCCCCCATACATTTACGAGATGCGACACTAACATTTGGTCAATAGTAGGAATGGTTGCTTTTAAATCGGCTGGAGCAGATTTGATTGGTTTTAGCCCATAACGAGAAGCATTAGAACTTAAGGTTTTTCCTTCATGATACTCGGCATCTACTTCTGAATTGAGATTGCCTAGACTTGTATCTTGTGCTTTTGCCTGATCAACTGCGGCTATTGCACCTGCAACCGTTTCATCTTCAGCTTGTGAGTTAGCAGAATGTATCTCAGGGTTTTCCGCCATGCTTTCAATGCCAGTGAAACCTGATTCAGCAGGTTCTGATGCTGGTTGTTTTGAAAAAGATTGATTTTGTAGTTTAGATTGTTGTAAAGCTAGTTGAGCTAATTGAAGTTCAGTTTGTCTCTTTTGATGCTGATTAAATAAAATCCCGCCGATAATGAATACAATCATCGTGACTACAGTTAACAGCCAATATAGCGGCAGAATCTTTTTGGTTGAATTAACGTTGTTCTTTATCATGTTATTACCTTGAAATTGAGGATATATGGCACTTTAGGAGTGCTTTCACAGGGGTAATGTGTATTTGAATTTTCTTTATTTATGATTTTCCCATATGGTCATAGGCATAAAACAAAGCAAAGGACAGCATAAAAATCACGATATAAGCTGCATACCATTTCCAGCGCCGTTTGAGCCGCTGGGTATTGATCGTCATTGGCTACACTCCCAAATAGGCTTTTAATACAACTCTGGCCTGATTGAGTTGCTGGGCTTGTTGCTCAATCAATTGGCGGACTGATTCAGGTAAGCTCTGGTATTTATCAGGGTGGAAATCTGCCATCTTTTTTCGGTAAGCAGCTTGAAGGGTTTGCTCAGTAAGAACTTCAGGCTGAATTTCAAGAAGTTTGCAGGCCTGTAATTGTTCATCCGTCAGATCAGAAGCTTTTTTCTGATTTATTTCACCCGCCATACATTGATAAATGATTTTGACGAGGTCTGGAAAAACTGCTCTTGAGACGTTAGTTACACGGCACAAATGCGTCATAAAAAGATCAGCTTGATCCTGCTCAACTTGACCGAGCGCCATGGCATAGACCAGTTGTTCAATCATTTCTCTACGCACGTTATAGGCAAGGTCATCTTTCACATCTGCCAGACGATGCAACAGGTCGTCATAATCGAAGCGCGTCTGTTCATTCAGTAGTTTTTCAACATACTGATGCACTGCCTTATCATTCAATTTAGTAAAATGATCGGATACCGCTTCTTTTGATCGGGTGTTCCATTGACCCGCATTAAACGTAATAAAATAGGCAAACAGATCAATTATGATCCGTAACTCGGCATCAATTTTTATAATGGTCTGTTTGGTTTCTTGCTTGTCCTGACGAAATTCATTTAGGAATGCGACCAAAGTACGAACCATACTTTTATCAAGTTGACTAAAGCTCAGTTCATCCTGACCATTGATCAAAATGGAACTGGTGAGTATTCCAATATCAGCCTCTATTCGCTGGATGTGTTCAAACAGATAAGCTTGTTCATCTTCAAAACTTTCTTTATAGAAAATCCCCTTTGCCGTGAGGCACATCCCAGCCTTGGCACTACCAAAAACCGTATCGTCAATCAGCATCAATACATCGTTGGGGCTTACACCATGAGGTAAATAGCTCATGGCACCTTGCAGCTTTTTATTGGGAATGACGGGAGAAAAATAAATATTGTCGCTACCTCGCAACAAGGGCACCCACTGACTTTGCTGGATTCGTTCTTGTATGTTCATCATAAGTTCCCCCTAGAAGAACCAGCGTATCAATATAACGGGCCAACCCAGAGCACGACCGAGTAAGAAAGCACCAGAGTAATGCCCCGGATACTCCCAAATGCAATACAGCCAGTAGACAATGACAATCGTAAAGTAGAACGTAAAAACTGGATGTTTCATGATCAATATTCCTAAATTTGGTTGCATAAGCCCTTCCCGTTGCCCAGACAGGCAACAGGAAATAAGGGCTTCAATGATTTGCTTAAGGCTTTAAATATCGGCTGCTAAAACTTATCTACGCATTGCTCACCGGACTGATACACCACGCGGTCAAAATCAGAAGGTAGGTAGTTCACACGTTCAATCTGGCGCATAACAGTTTTTCCATAATGTTCTTCGACTTTGTCATAGACACAAGAGCAATAGCTGCGACTGCCCCCCATGCTGTAACAGCCATGTTTAACGCCCTTTTCAAAATCGGAAGAACAGCCATTCATGATCAGAAAACTGATACCCACCACACCCATCAAAATTTTATTCTTCATCGTTATATCCAGTGACATGGTCATGGAGGTCAGGCTTTTTTAGGCAATACAAAGCCCTGCCACGGTGTAGCTCACATGACATATTTATTAAGTTAAATTTTTAGACGCAAAAAACTAAAGCTTGAGAAACCAGAGATTCATCAAACCCTATAAAACTAATCGGAAGGTGTAAAAAGAATATGCATAGCCAACTCCTTATATTGGGAGTTCTGCCAAAGCATTAATTTAGAATTATGGTGGCAGAACGAAAGAGGGGTTGACAGACTGATAGTAAAGAACCAGCACGCACAAGGCGTCCCCCCTTCCGTCCTACCGCAACAAAAAGAGGGACGGGTGTACATACATCGAAAAACAAGTTTTCAATGCACTTTACTATTCGGCCTGTCAAAGCCGACTGGCAATGTAGGCCAGCAGGCAAAGGATAATCTGCAATATTTAAGGTGTCAATCATCTATCGACTAAGTCGTAAAGTGATTGTTATTGTTTTTCATTAGATTAATTCTTTAAACTAACCATTAGGTAAATTTAAGGATGATTCAGTGTTTCGGTTAAAGTGTCTTGGTGGTCCACTGTATGGACAAGAATATTCTCATACACAGGATGAGTTTATTTTTAGAGACAAACAGACAGGAAAGCAGACGCGTTATCGAAAGCAGGCTTTAGACTTCACCCCACCCCAAGAGTTCTTTGTAGCAGAGTCAATTTCTAAAACTGTGGCCTACAATCTCGCATTGCAATTGATGAAATAACCTCATCAAACGCATTCAAAAATGTTTAATTTAGAGTTCAATGAGAGGGCTTTACCTCACCAATTTTATCGTTTTTATTACGCACCTACTAACCAATAATTTATTTTAAAAACATTGCCTTGCAACTAAGTCCGTACAACTTTCAAGGTCTGTTTTCAGATTTATGAACTACTAAAAACAACTGCTAACATGCATTTGGTTTGCAATGAGATGGGTATACCTTCTAGATATAAAATACCGATTTAATTCTTCTTTGCTTTAGCTTCATAAGAAGACTAATTCAGTTATTTTTTACGGTACTGACACATCATACGAGATAAAAATTACCGAATCTAGTTCGGTAGAAAAAGAGCGTTATGATCTGCTTAAGTCCGTATAACGGACTCATCCAAATATGCTCGTATTTCCGAGAAGGTTAAAATTGCCGTATAGAAGTAGGCAAAACATGAACGGAGTTTAGGTTTTAAATTATTTATATATTCAATATATCTAATATCTATAGAGACTAAATCTAAGCGTTCTAACCTCTCTCAATTAATTAACTAACCTATGTAACCAACCACTCAATTATCCAGTCAATACATACAATCTAGTATTCCAGATGAAATATCCCTTGAATATATTTCATCCATGAGTTAACGCACATAACCAGAGTTTAGCTCTCTCCCCTTATTTCTCTGCTCACCATCAGTCAATGCACTTTCCCCTGTGTGTGCCAACGATTACTAACTCTCCTAATTAATTCTTGAATGCTCATTAAGGGCACTGCTCAAACAGTGTCCCAAGATGAGCTTTGTCTAATTTACCCAAATACATCATCCAACTTTCATTAGGTATATATCTATGAACCAATGCATTACTAAACCAAACTTAGCGTCTACTGCTGGACAATGGTCTTTAGACGACCTAGAAGCACTTCAGCTACTCGATCAGATTCAGGAAGATTATTCTTACTATGAGGTAAACAACGATGAAGGTAACCTAGTTGAATTTCGATTGTCTTCTCATCCTGAAACCCAATGTTTTATTGACCGCTTACAGTTAGGGATTCATTGTCATCAGCAACGTCCTTTAGCTTCATTGCGAACGACTAAAGGTATTCAGGGCAATAAGAAACTATCCGTGCAATATGCAGAAGACCTTCCAGTTCAATTGATCTCAGCATTGCCTTCCATCTTCTCCATGCCCGTGTCTGGCACCTATACTGTGAGCGTAGAGTTAGAAACCATCCATTCAGTCATTCAAGACTTATCGAATGCGGAGAGATTCATTCTAGGTACATTCTCATCAACTAGTGTTTATACCAACGAGCAAGCTCAAGCTTACGTAGATGCTTTGAATCGATTTCAGAGCCTACTGAATGAGAGAATGAGCAGCGCTAAAGTCCGTAAACGATTACATAACCGTAAAAACAGTCGACTAAAGACCAAAGAGAAAATGATAGAGCTTGTACATGCCCTACTTCATGTACATTCTAAAATACTGGTAGTCAGAGTAGACCTTGGCATTATGCGAACTCCAGAGAGTCTGATAAATCACCGTATTTCATCTGACCAATGGAAGTCTGAACAAGATAGCCAATTCATTCTAAAAGCGCTTGAACGCCTCAATGAGAATGCCAGAATGAATCGGATGAAGCATGCGCTGGGTTATATCCATCGTATTGAATACGGCCCTCAGAAAGGCTTCCACGTCCATGCTTATTACTTCTTTGATGGACAAGACCATTGGGCAGATATCACTTGGGGACAATACATTGCCCAACAATGGCAACACGTCACCAAGAACCAAGGTTCGGTATTTATCTGTAATATGAAGAAAGAAGATTACCGTTATTGTGCTTTAGGGATGTTGGATTATTCTGATGTAGAGATGCTAAAGAACCTTGAACAGAGTTTTGACTATCTTTGCAAGAATGATCAATACTTCCAATTTATGACGCAGAAACGCATTCGTGGATTCCGTATCAGCCAGACTCCTGTAATTCCTGAGGTCAAAATGGGCTGTCCACGAAAGTATGACCAATCGCATCTAAAGCATTTCCGTGCACTTGATCGCCATGCATAAAAGAAACCTCCTATATAAATCATATATAGGAGGATAATTTGAAGATTGTAGGGTAAATATTTACTCCCTATTTTTATTTTCCACCGATAACGATTTTCATCGGTTTGAAGTCATCTACTTTTAATTTCTGAGTCTTAACGATATCTTCAGATTTTGTACCATCGTTATGTTTAACAATTGCTTTACTTATATTTAGGTTTTCTCCAAAAGCATCACAAGCCTTCTCCCCTTCAATGAAAAATCTACCGTAAGTTTTACCACCGACAAAATTAAATTCATACGCAGTAACTTGATCACGATCAATAAACTTTCCATTTTTATCTTTCATGGTCACTGTAAAATCAATGCTTTCAATATTATCTAAAGCATCATAAGCAATGACATCAAAGGCAAGTGAACACATGCCTCTATTCACATAACTTGCATGTGTGTTTCGTACATAAATTTCTGCATCTTTAGGTATAGCATATGCACTGCTTATCATCGTTAGACTAAGTACTGAAACACAAATATCTTTTTTAAAAATCATTCTATAACCTTCTCTAAATGTGATCTAAAAAAATGAAAGAACAAATTTTATATATTTAAAGTTGATAAAACTTCAATGAGTAAAGCCCTATTGGGGCTTTACTCAAAGGGTTTGGCTATCTAATTTGCTAAGTATTTTTCTTTAGAAATATCAAATAGATTTTGCATTTTTAAAAGCTAGTCGAGTTTCAACGTACGCAAATCTCGCAGCCCAAGTAAAAATTAAAATTATCCCCCAAGCTAGGGCCGCTTTATCAAGAGTGAGAACATTCTTTTTGAGTATGAACATTAAAACTGAACTTATTGAAAGTGCAGAAAAAATAATACAGCCATAACCTAGTGCGGCACAAAATGCATATGCACCAACCTTTTTTATTTTTCTATTTGTTGTCCACGGCTCTATCCCTTCCTGAAGTTGTACACTAGTACGCACTCCTATCAAAACCCCTTTAACAATTTTTTCAAACGAAAGTTTATTCTCTGTAAGCTTCTTAAGATGCTCATTGATATAAACCATAAGAGAAAGAATAATAGACAAAGCAACTAACCAATCCATGACAGGCGCTAAGCTAGTCGGAATTGTAACAAAGGGAAGAATTTCTTTTAAAAAGCTCATAATTAACTATACCTCCTCGATAAAATGCTAATTTATCAAAAAAATAAAAAATGCATTGAAATCTATGGGAAAGTTAAAAAAATTATTAATTTTTCTGTTGCACAGACCAAATTGGAAAAAATTCATGTAATGAACTTACTAAAGTTCTTTTTTTTATGCATTCCACTTAAATTTTTAAGTAGTCCAACTCCACTAATAACTTACACATCAAAAATTCAATTAAAACAACTAAAATTACGACATACTGACCAGTATCAGAATAGCCAGTATCTAAGTAAATGATGGTTTTCAAAAATAAAAAATTCTTTTCTATTATAAAGTTAGCTACTTATTATCATTCTAGTATATATTAATTAATCTACTTTTTTCTTAAATTATGATTCTTGAGAATAACGGTAATGAATAATAGCGAAACAGATTATTTCTATAGTCCTCCCCCATTAACAGAATTTGCACCAAATCATTTTGAAGCTGAGGAAAATGAAGAAAATGAGGAAAACGATGATCCAACTCCACACATCATTGAACAGCTTGGTATCTATGAAAGATTCGTTCTTCACTATTATAAGTGTCAGAAAGTAGCTGATCGTGATTTATTGCAAATTCATCCAGATGACTTTGCAATTGCAGTCGAAGATCAGGCTATGATGTATCAAGTCACTTATTGCATGTCAGAACATATTGAGGTCTTGTCTCCTTATGATGACTATCTGCACCTCAGAGATGAGCTATTAAAAAACCCCTTTGAAATTGCTAAAAAACCTGAAGAGTTAATTTTAGCGTATATGTTCTGCGTTTGTAAGGATACTCGACAAGCACTCTGGGATGGCGACATAGAAAAAAGTCAAAATAACATTGAATATATAATACAACTCTTTATCAAAATACAGGACTTAACACGTAGCATTTATGAGCTATGGTCCCAAAACCCACATGAGATACCTACGACTCATAATGAAATAGCCTATAACTATCCAATTGCCAATGAGCTCCGTTATAGCGTTGATCCTGACTATGATAAAAGTATCCATGTAGCCTTAGGTAAAAAGAAGACTTCTCTTTTAAGTGAATGGCGTATTTTCCAATTCAAAGAACTCCTTAAAAAAACTGCTGCTAAGGAAGGAGGCTGGAAATCTGTAAATGCAGCGGTTGAAGCAATGGCAAGCATTTATATCTATCAGTTAGAAAAACAAGCTTTTCTAACTGCTGAATTATTTAAAATAGGTCGTTTAGACTTCATTCAATTGTATAAACATGCTCACAATCGGCTACAAATGGAACTAGAAGATAATGCATGGCTTAGTACACACCCTTCCAATCAAGAACGCCGTGAATTAGCTGAGCAAAAGATGATTCACCTCGATATGTTAATCGAAGAGCAGCAAAACCTATATGATGCCTTACAACGAAAGAAGTGGAAGTTAAATATTGATGGTTATAAAAATTTATTAAAAACGGATTATAGCGTAGATACACTTTCTAATTGGATTCGTGGAGATAAAGTTCTTCTTGAAGAAATCTTGCTAAAAAAAGAATCTGATAAGAAAAAAATATAATCTAAAAACATCAAATAATTTAAAGATTAAACTCAAAGCCCCTATCTGCGGATAGGGGCTTTGTTTTATGTCATAAAAATTCAAATATATATTTAAAAATATAAAAAACAACAACTTAACAAGCAACCCAAAATAATTTACTCGATCTTTCATTACGCTCTATCTCATGTTCAACCATACAGGCTTTTAACAACACTTATTAGAGAAGGATTTGCCAGCTCCTTCTCTATTTACTAACAGAATTATGATGAGTTTAGGTCAGGACCCTTTTCTCATTTCAGGAATGCACATAGTAGAAATTAACGGCTAAACAAGTATTTGCTTGGCCCAGCGGTAGAAGAGATATGCAGGAGTTTAAAGCTAATAAATTGAGGACATTGATCTGTGAAAATCAGGTCACCCTTGCATCACCTAATGTTCACCAGCCACTGTTTTTATACAGTGACTTTCGGTTAGATCGAATGCTGGATATACCTCGTTTTGTTCTGGAATGTAATAAGACCCTATTGCCAGCAGCAACGGTCAAGCAGACAGATCAAGGGAGGGAGTATTTTGAATGTGAGGACTGGTTCAGGCCATTTTTTATCAAGACATTTGATGACCTGATAAGCACCAATCCTTACTTCTTAAAGCCTTTCGATGTATGTGAAGAAACTAAATGTTTCTTTAGAGCATTAGATGCAATGAGTAGCCCTCCAAGCCTATACGGCTTGTTTGAAAGAAAGTTGAGAGGAAGAAACCCGAGTAATTTGAAACAACGCATCGAATTACTTAATGAATTTATTGAATTGTTACGTAAGGAGCTTAACAGCCCAGCCGTCAAGGAGGCTATCCAGAACAGAGAGAAGCAACGCAAAGAGAACTTTACGTCATGTAAGTTGCTAATGAGCAAGTTATTCCAGAAGTACGGTCAGTTACGGGTTATAGCTGTAGATTTTGCATATACGCCAGATCAGCAGGATTTACAACACAATCATCCAACTGACCTGAAACAGGAGTTTCATGGGTCTCATCGGCTTGAGCGACTTAAACAACAGATAGCTCAATTCCTTGAGAACCGACGACGTAATAAAACTCTAAAACAAATTGTAGGGTATCTCTTTTGCTTTGGCCATAGCCTTAAAAAAGGCTTCTTTGTCAAAGTGATCTCCTTTCTGGATGGCAATACTTGTGGTCAGGCTGAGAATTACGTCAAGTACCTGTCTAAATACTGGGGCAGGCTGACGAATCAACAAGGCTGTACATATTTCTGCGACGGCGACTCAAGCCAATCCCCTACTGTGGGGATTAGCCTGATCAAAGAAACGGATAAAGAACAACGGGAGAATCTCATGTTGGGGATTCAATATCGCTGTCAGTTAGAACAGTTTTTTAGATTGAAATATTTAGCTGCGAACTCTTATAGAAGACTACAGATGAGCCAACCTCCTGTAATCAATAAGGGCAAGCTTAAAACAAATGGTTTAAATCAGAATTTGAATGTGAAGAAGGGTAAATAGAATGTTAACCGAAAGTCAACGTATACAAAGTCAGGCAATTGCTGCTATGGCTCAAATGCCTTATAGCCCAACTACATGCATCAACAGCATCGTACACGGTTGCCAGGAAATATTGAAAACTAAATCTGTTTACTCACCACAAGTCGATGAAGATGGTGTGAAAAGGATGTATTTAAATCAATATGGGCATAAGCTTGCTTCAACTATGCCAATCATCAAAGACTGCCCTTATATAAATGGACGAATAGCTCATGCAAAAGCACATCCGTTCTTAGAAGTAATCTATCGCTTTTTAAGCCAGACAGGACTCATCTGCATCCAACCCAATCAGGAGCTTAACCAGAGTTTTATTCTGGAAAAGATTCAACAGTTCCTGAATTATCTGTTAACACGCCAATATGCTCAACTCATTCAAGACTGGAATGAGCTATTGCTTGAGGCTAAAGCACAATTTGATGCCTATATCAAATGTCTCAAAAAAATAGTGTCTGGCTATGATGTCCATGAATTGTTGTGTTACTACCCGATCAATCAAGACATGTACCCCAATGCTGCTTTAGCCAATCAGTCTGATTTTGCGAAATCAATGGATAAAGAAATCACCCGACTCATCTGCCAGAGTGAGGAAAATAAGGTGTGTGGCGTATTAGTCAAACGAGAGCTGAATATTCATAACCAACTCGTACACCGTTATTTAATCTTTACAGAATGTCAGTACATTGATGACCCATCTAGTTTTACCAATCTGGGATTTATAGAAGAGGTTAAGCACTTGATAGAACCAAACAGCCAGAATCGTGTTGGATTAACATCCAATCACCTCAATGGATTTTTATTGAGCAACCGATTCATTAAGAAATCCTCTGACTTCAAAGAACAGATGAAACTATTGAAAGCATATGTGATTAGTACAGATCAATTCATCAGAGTTGGTGGAATACAGCCTACTTTTGATGTTTTGTTTTCTAAAGCTCAAAAAGATTGATTATTGAACAACCCAAGAACTGAAAATACCATGGCTTATTTAACCTCAAAAGAAGTGCGAGAGCGTTTAAAAGGTTGTTCAACAGCAACACTATGGCGCTATCAACAGCCGAAACAAAAGTTATTCGCGAAACCCATGCCCCCACCTGCAAAAAAGGGGGCTGGTTCCATGAGTTTATGGGATGAAGATACTTTTAACGAATGGGAAGAAAAGTACTTCAAAAACAATATGAAGAGTCTGGCTATGTAGCCAGACTCTTCAATTTATCCCACCACAATTGATATGCTTTAGCTTGAGGCTCAAGATAGTCATAAAGATCATATGTCCCCTGTTCTCCCGGCATAGCATGACCTACCATTAGCTCAGCAACATCACGAGATGTAAAAGCACTAAAATTGGTACGAGCCGTACGACGCAAATCATGTATAGACCAATGTGGCATATTGATATCATACTTTCTACGGGCATACTGCATAATGTTATATGGCAAACTTCCCGGACTCTTAAGACTCATCATCTCAGTCGTCCCGTCATTAACAAACATAAATTTTGAATCATTCAAGGACATAGCTTGTTCAATCAATGGCACTATTTCTGGAATAATAGGCCTTACCAAAGGAAGCCCTGTATTTTTACCAGTCTTATGTAATTCTGGTGGAACAGTCCAGATCATTTTGTTCAAATCAAAGAATGTCTTCTCTGATGTTCTTAATTCACCATTACGGCAACCAAAAAATAGACACAATTTTATAAAAAGTGCATTTTTCAAAGTCATTCTGGACTCATCACAAATACACCACGTCAGCGTAATTTCCTCATCTGTTAAAATTCGTGTTCCTCGACGCTTTTTAATACCTAAATCATTTTTCCCAGAAATATGACGAATAGGATTATTTTCTATAAGTTTTCGTTTGATACCCCACTCTAAACACTGCTTCGTATTTACCAAAATACGTTCAGTAATAGATTCAGATTTCTCCAAGTGAGCTTCCAATAGCTCCAACCAAGCATGTAAAGTAATAGAATCCACAGGTAAAGCACCTAACACAGGAAATACATAAAGTTCAAATGTTCTATGAATTTCTTCAGCCTGCTTTTTTTCTCTTAAGCAGTATTTCTCATGCCACGTTTCGTACAGCTCTTTAAATGTAATAGCCTCAGCAATTTTTACTTTCTCTACTTTTTTGTGAATCCGCGGATCATGTCCCTGCTCTAATGCAGCCTTCATTTTCAATAATTCAGCTCGGGCAGCTTTTAAGCTCAATAACGGATAACTACCAAAATCTAAACGTGCTTGCTTTCCGTTATAACGGAATCGCATTTGAAATGTAATTTTACCTTTAGGTGAAACTCGAACACTCAATCCATCTTGATCAGATTCAACAAGTGTATCTTCACGTTCTTTTCCTAAATTCTTCTTAAGCCATGTATCCGTAAGCGCCATAAGTAGACCTGTGTACAAATTTCTCTCAATACAATTCCAAATCTAAAATTTGTACACGACAATGTACACAAATTAGATGACTTAGCTTGAATAATGATGAAATGGGTTGAATGACCATATTCAATAAGTATGATTCAAAATCAAATAAAAATATATACTTGCAATTATTATTCTAGAAAAATGAATGAAGATGAAAGGAGATGAATTGGACTCAAGCATTCGGGTGGGAAATGATGGCAAATGTGCGGCGTTGAGCAACCTGTGCCGCTAACTCATCTTTAAAACTCATGAAATACACCTACTGCGGAGATTGCAGTGCCAAAGACCTAAAGTCGATCAAATAAAAATTGGCGTAATTGTAGCAGATTTATAGAAGTGTTTAATGATTGTTGATAAGCCATGAGTTACTCATAAGCTTTTTAGATATTTTTTGAGAATGTAGCTTAGCATCTTAGAAATTTTACAATTAAAAAAAGCCCATACAATCTTAGATGGGCTTTCTTCGGGTTTAGCAGAATATCTTATGCCAGTTTCTTTTCTTCAATAAACTGAACATCGGCAATTTGTGCATCCCAGAACTCATTCCATAACGCACAATATTCAATACATAGCTTCGTTAAGCCTTCATAATCATCTTTAGTAATTGCTTGCGCTAAAGT
>Ga0308165_1001253_pt1 | contig 36936 bp, 32 predicted proteins | sample PhyWR2_FD_201032 | JGI IMG/M metagenome (GOLD analysis project Ga0308165, IMG submission 201032) | Phyllosphere microbial communities from UC Gill Tract Community Farm, Albany, California, United States - DLSLW.R2 | ecosystem: Host-associated > Plants > Phyllosphere > Unclassified | place: USA...
CGCAATCGGCTGCAGGGTCTCACCCACCTTGCAGCCGCAAAACAACGGGTTGTCGCCCTGGCTGGGCGTTAAACAGGCTGGTGCTCTTGGCCACCCATGCCATGTTTTCGCAATGGGCGGCGTCATGTCCCGACAAGTAATCGTCAATTTTTGGAGCATGACATGGAAACGAATTTTGCAGCATTGACCCCCATGGAGAAGATTTGCTGGGCCCGCGAGACCTGGAGCGCCGCCCGCGACCAGATGTTCTTGAAGAACTTCTCGGGCAAAGACGCCAATAACGTGGTGCACATCATCAAAGAGATGAACAAATCGGAGAAGGGCGGGGGCGCCATTTTCCAATTGGTTGCCGACCTGGTGGGTGACGGCGTCGCAGGCGATAACGAGCGCGAGGGCAATGAAGAAGCGATGGACAACCATTCGCAGATCATCGCCATCGACCAGCTCAGCCACGGTGTGAAGAACAAGGGCAAGATGTCCGATCAGCGCACGGTGCTCAACTTCCGTGAGCAGGGCCGTGACAAGCTGGCCTACTGGTTGGGCAACCGTTGCGATCAGCTGGGCTTTCTGACCCTGTCGGGCATCAGCTACGCTTTCAATAACGATGGCTCTCCACGCATCGGCTCGGTGTTCCCAAGCCTGGCCTTTGCCGGCGACGTGCGCCCACCTTCCCCCAAGCGCTCCCTGATGTGGGACGGCTCTTCGCTGCAGGTCTCCAACACCGGCAGCATCACCAATGCTTTCGTGCCCAAGTACGGAATGATTGTGGATGCCGTGGCCTATGCCAAGACGCATCGCGTCAAGCCGCTGATGAAGAACGGCAAGGCGTACTACGTCATCTTCGTGCAGCCTGGCACACTGGCCGAGCTGAAGAAGGATCCTGACTACCAGCGCGCTGTGGTTGCCGTGGCCACCAAGTCGGGGATGGACTCGCCTTGGTTCACTGGTGCGACTGTCACGGTGGACGGTGCTGTGATCCATGAGCACAACCTGGTGTACAGCACCCTGGGCGCTGCAGCTGGCTCCAAGTGGGGTGCAGGCGGCAACGTCAACGGCACCCGTACGCTGCTGTGCGGTTCCCAAGCGCTGGCCATGGCCGACCTTGGCCCTGGCGACTGGGTCGAAAAGCTGTTCGACTACGACAACAAGGTGGGCCTGAACATCGACAAGATCCTGGGCCTGCTCAAGCCCGAGTTCTACTCCATCTACGACAAGTCCGTAGAGGACTTCGGCGTGCTGTCCATCGACCACTACCTGAAGGGCTGATGCCAGTACAGCGGGGCCGCGTGGCCTCGCTCCCCTTTATTTGGAAACACGGAGCTAACCATGTCCATCAAGAAAATTGCCGGCCGCCAGGAACTGATCGTAGCCACCATGCTGATCGCCTTTGGTGATCCCACTGCCTACGGCACCGCCGAGGGCGCCATTGATCTGCCAGGCGGCGCTGTCGTCGTTGGCGGCGATGTGACCGTCATCACCCCTTGGAACAGTGCCACCACTGCCACCCTGAAGCTGGGCGATGTCGGTGACGATGACCGCTACACCGCAACTCCCATCGACCTGAAAACCGCTGGTCGTACCGAATTGACTGTCACTGGCTACAAGACCCAGGTGGCGGGCGCGATCAATGCGCTGCTCGCACAGACCGGCGCGGCTGCCACTGCTGGTCAGGCCCGTGTGACGGTCCAGTATTTCGTTGAAGGCCGTTCGGCTTTCACCCAAGGCTGAGTCTTCTCAGTGGTCGGGCGTTCACTCGCCCTTTCGCCCGTTGGCCTGGTGCCGACGGGCCTTTTCTCAGGAAACAATCATGAAATTCCGCTCCCCCACTGAACTGGACCTCCATGTTGCTCTCACCAGCGGCCATACCCTTGTGATCGCTGCTGATGACGAGGGAACCGAAGTGCCCACCAGTTTCCATCGCCAAGCCATTGCCCGTGGAGCTGTGCTGGTAGATGGCGGTACGGCCGAGGTGCGCACCCAGATTTACAACCGCCAGCTGGAACTGCAGGAGGTGCTGCGGCAGATGATCGCCGAAGGTGACAAGGCCAACTTCACCGCCGACGGCAAGCCCAACCTGATGAAGCTCAAGGCCAAGGCGGGCTTTGAAGTGACTCGCGCCGAAGCTGACGCTGCGTTCGCCTCCATCAGCGAGGCCTGATCCTATGACAGTCGACGATTTCACCGCTGCATTTCGCACTGCAGTACAGGACCTGTCCGATCCTCCTTTTTGGTCTACGGAAGAAATCGTCAGCTTCCTAAACGAGGCCGTGCAGGAAGCGTGCGAGCGCGCCAAGCTGATTGAGGATCGCAGCACCAGCACTGTCTGCACGCTGCCCATCGTAGTTGGCCAGGACACCTACCCGCTGCATCCCTCTGTGCTGGAGATCAAGCGCGCCACCTTCAATGGCCGCGTGATCGATGAAACCAGCGTAGAGGAAGAGGACTCGCATAGCTGCGGCTGGGAGCAGCGAGAAGGCCAGCCACGGCGCTTCATCTACGAGCCAGCCAGCGGTGCCAGACCTCCCCAGCTTCGACTGGTGCCCAGGCCAAACAGCCCCGGTGCCATAGCTCTGACGGTCTTCCGTGGGGCCCTTCGGCCATTGTCTGCATGTGCGCGCATTGAGTCGCCAGAGCTCCCGGCCAGATTCCATACCCGATTGCTGCACTGGATGATGTACCGGGCGCACCTCAAGCAGGATGCGGACACCTTCGATACGGCCCGGGCGGCTGAGCATATGGCTCTGTTTGAGGCGGCATTCGGTAGCCGAAATGATGCGAACGTGCAGCGCAAACACCGCGACGATTCACCGCCGCTGGTCCATTCCAATTGGTAGCGATCGGCAATATTCAGAAGGTTTTCACATGCTTCACGCCCAATCTCCCGCCGCCCGCCGCCTCGCCGCCATGGGCGCCAATGTACCTGCTCGCGGTTATCGAAATGGTGGGCTGATCGATGGCCCAGGTGATGAAACCTCGGATTCGATTGACATCAAGGCATCCAAAGGCGAATTCATGCTGCCGGCCGACACCACCCGCAAGGTGGGCGTCAAGCGGCTGAACGACCTGATCGAGCGCACCCACAAGCCCTCTGGCAAGGCTAAGAGGGCCGCGCACTATGCTGACGGTGGCCTGGTGACAGACGATGAGAGGCGCCGCCGTAGCAGCTTTGGCGATGCCGCTGCTGGATCTCGTGACGCTGGGGTTCAGCAGGTTGCCTCGGCGTCTGCTCAGGCAAGCCCTGGGGCTGGGATAGACCAGATCCCCATGGATACGAACATCCAAGCGCCCAAGCCCGATGGCTCGATGGATAGCGCATTCAACACCGAAACTGGCCGCAACCTCCAGGCTGTGGCTAACTCCGTGGGCGGCCTTGGCGGCGCGTTGCCAGCGATTGCCAAGACTGGCGGCGCCATCAGTTCATGGTTGGGACGCGCCGGTGGCGCCCTGCAAGGTGCGTCGGCAGCCGCTGTTGGCAGTGCAGGAACTCCAGCCGCCGCCGGCCTGCTGCCATCGGCGGATGCTTCTGCTCCCGCAAATCCGCAGAGCAGCGGTGTTGCTACTCCGGCTGCGCCAGGCCCAGCGTCCACTGCTGCCGCAACGGCTCCTGCTCCTGAGGCTGCGCAACCCGCAAAGGCCGGCTGGGATCGCACCAACATGACCAATGCGCAGGTGGGGCAGAGCAATCCGTCTGGCCGCGTGCGCATGGAGCGCCTGGCCGATGGCTCTACGTCTTTCAGTGGTGACAATGTCTCAGGCCCGGTTTCGTACACGGACGCCGCTGGCAAAGCCGTGCCGGGTGCCGGCATCAACGGCGCGGGCTTTGGAGGTTTTCAGGTCAACCCAGCGCGAGGGACAGGAATGGGCAAGGGCCCGGGCTCCAGCCAGACAGCCGTTAGCGCCCCTGGCTTTGCAGCACCCCAGGTGGCCCACAGCGGCAATGACTGGGAGGCAGCCAACAATCTGCGCAACCTGGCCGTTTCTGCCAGCTCCATCACGAACAATGGGGGCCGCTACGATTCTCGTCAGGGCCGCGCCAACTCTGGGCCGTCACTGGCGCAGGCCGCTTACCTTGATGCACAGCGTGCCGATCTCACCGCACGGGGACAGCAGCCGGGCCTAGAGAACTCCACCAACCAGATCAATGCTGGTCTGCGGCGAGAAGGCATGCAGCAGGCGGGCGCCAACCAACGCGAGGCCATGCGCAACGATATTGATCGTGGCAGGCTCACGCTGGAGCAGATCGCGTCTGACGAGCGCAGCCGCAGCAATTCCCGCATTGAGGAGGCGCAGGACGCTCTGTTCTCTGCTCAGACCCCCGAAAAGCAGCGCGCCGCTCAGACCCGCCTGCTGGCACTGATGGGCAAGGGCGAAAGCACCAAGGATCGCTTTGTCACGGCTGGTGGCGGCACGTATGTGCAGGATGGCCAGACGGTGAAGGAGCCCACCACCATCTATGACTCTGTGACGCAGCAGTGGTTGCGTCCACCGGCATCCAGTCAGCCAAGCACGCCACCACCCAAAGACAAGCTGGTCAACGGCCAGATTTACAACCTGCCAGATGGCCGAAGCATGCGCTGGAACGGCAGCAGCTTCCTGCCTGCGAATTGATCACCCCCGCAGGGTTAGACAGCCATCCATGGCGTCCACACACTGGGCGCTATGGCTGCAAATCCCCTTTCCTACGAAGACGCCTTCGGGCTGCCTCCAGCTCCACCTCCTGCTGCGCAAGCAAAAGCACCGGCGTCGGACGGGAGCGTGAGCTACGAAGAGGCGTTCAACATCCCACCACCCCCGCCGGCTGAGCCAGGCTTTTTCCCAACGGTAAAGCGCACAGCTGGGCAGATGCTCACCACCTTGGCGACCTCTGCCGAGGACGTGGCAGGGCCAAACTTCGCCACCAAGGCGCTGCAGGACACAGGCCAGGGGATCATTGAGCGCAACCCTGCAGGCGTCCGCAAGCTTGCCGACATCATCGAGAGCCCTTGGCTCGCAACGCGTGAAGCAGTCGGCCAACTGGGTCCACAGATTGCTGCTGCAGGCGCTGGTGGCCTTGCCGGGGCAAAGGCCGGTCGGACGCTGGGCTCCATCGCCGGCCCGGTAGGTGCAGCCGCAGGCGCTGCTATCGGCGGTGTGGCCGGCAGTCTCGCCCCAATCTTCACCCAGGAATACGGCGGCATCCGCCAAGAGCAGCAAGAGTCCGGCCAAGAAGACAAGGCCCGGGCTTTGGCCGCTGCCATCCCTGCTACGGCGCTGGAGCGCATTGGTATGGGCCAGGCCATGAAGGTCGTAAAGGGCGTTGGCTTGGGGCCCACCACAGTGCTCAAAGAGGCTGGCAAGGGCGTGCTCAAGGAAGGCGCAACCGAGGGCGCCCAGAACATGATCGAGCAGTGGGGCGCTTTCAAGGATCCGCGAGAGGCAGAGAACCTGGAAGATTCGGCCTTCGCTGCGGCCATGGGCGGCATCGGTGGTGGCGTCATGGGCGGGGCTTCTGGTGCTGTGGATCACATGCGCCAGAGAGGCCGTAAGGCCGACACTCAGCCCGAGGTGGCAGAAGACATCCCTGGCGGCGAAGCTGCGCCGGACAGCCAGCCTGACGGGCGTGCGGCCATGTCGAACGCAGCGCCTCCAAGCAGCGCGGAGAGCGCAGCGCCTGGCGGTGAGCCTACCCCTGCAGCTCCACCGTTGAGCCTGTCGCAGGCGATGGGCATTGATCCTGCTGCCGGGCCTCTATCCAAAGCTGCAGCCGCATCGGTGGATCTGTCGTTGGAGCCGATTGCAGCACCGTTGAACACCGAGCTTACCAGCGCCGACATCGCGGCGTCCTTGGCCAGGTTGCCAGCGGAGCAGCAGCGGCAGGCAGCACTGATCCAGGCAGAACTTGCCCGACCCTCATTGCCTCCGAGCGTGCGCGCATTCCGCGAGTCCGAGCTGCGCACGCTGGTGGATTCAGCTCCCCCCGAGCAGGTGGAGCCAGGTCCGGGAGACATGCCCTCTGCATCGGTGCTGGCAGGCTATGACGCACGTCAACGGGCCGAAAACTCAGCCAGCAAGGGCCCAGACCGCGCTCTGGCCTTGGAGCCGCTGGAGCCCACGCAGTACGAGAACTCCATCGACTTCACAACGCCCAGCACGGAAGACAGCGCAATTGCTACTCGGATTGCGGAGCTGGCTGCAGCACAACGCGTAGAGCCAGGCGCCGCTATGCGTCTCAATGAGGCACATGCGATCCGCCGGCGCGCCGCCGACGAAGGGCTTCCACTTTCTGTTGTGCCTCACCCGAGCGGCCGAGGCTACGACGTGCAGCCCTCTGCATTGCTCACCCCAGAGCAGCAGCGATCTACAGCCCCAGAAGGGCAGGGCGCGTTGCCCTTCGATGCCAGCCTGTCTGGCCGAATGATTGCGGGAGACAGCGGCGTGCGGGCGGAGACCCGAGGCGAGGCCGTGGAGCGCAGGAACGCCGAGCAGGAAGAGCGAACGGCTCTGGAAGCCCGCAGGCAACAGCGAACGGGCCTGGGCTTGAGCAACTACACCCCGATTCAGCCGCTCACGCTGGAGCGCGGCCAGGCAATGCCCCCGGCGCTGGAGTTTGACAACGGGCCCACCGGTCGAATGATCGGCGGCCAAGACGGGCTGCGCCAAGAGCGGCGCGCCGAAGTGGTCAACCGTGCACAGCAGCAAGCGGGCGCCGGCGCTGCAGTGGCTGCCGGCAATGCCGCCAGCGGCGCCGCTACTGCCGCGCAGCCCCAAGCGGTAACCCGCATCAACGGCACCCCATTTTTGACCGAGTCCGCAGCCCAGCAGGCGCTGCAGCGCAAAGGTCTTGAGGCGACGCACCAGGTGGTTCCTGCCGGCGGCGATCCGTCCCTTGGCTATATCGGCCAACCCATTCCTACCACCAGCACCAACGGAGCAACCAATGGCAATCAAACCAATCAAACCCAGCAAGCTCAAGCGCAACGCCCGCAAGACCGCGCGGCGCAAGCAGGGCAGCCAGTAGGCCCAGAGCTCCAGGCGGCAGCGGAGACGCAGCGCCGCGAGTACCGGGACGCTGAGCGCAAGCGCACTGCCCCGGGCCGCACACTGCGCGCCAACGCAGAGGCCACCAACCCCATGCGCGCATTCCTTGGCAAACATGGCGTTGTGCCTAGTGTGCGCCGTGACTTCGCGCCAGGTGCTGCCGAGCAGCGCGCCGCGATGGTGCCCGGTTTCGGCCCCATTTTCCGCAAGTCCGGTAAGCAGCTGGACCAGCTGGCTCAGGCCGCCTATGAGGAGGGCTTTATCCGCTCGCCTGATGCAGTCCAGCAGCTGGAAGACCTGATGCACCGCGCCATGCGCAATGAGCGCGTGATTGCCCAATACCGTCCCGAGCAGGTCGATGCCGAGATGCAATCCCGTATTGCGCGGCAGCAGGCTTTGGAGGAAGATGCGGCTGTCTCATCGATTGAGCAGCTGGACGATGCGACGCTCTTTGCTCTGGAAGACGCCGACGTGGTGTTTGATGGCCCAAGCAATATGAGCGCCGAAGATGCCATGCGAGCGCTTGGCTTCACCGAACAGGAAATCCAAAATGAACTTACCCAGCAACCCGGAACAGCGCAAGAAGATGGCCCAGGCCGTGGCCGCGCTGATGAAGTTGCCCCAGGCCAAGCGCAAGCAAGCGCTCCAAAAAGTGATGGAGCGCAGGGGCCTGCAGCCCAGCCAGAAGCCAGCAGCTTCCGCCTAACTTCGCCCACCAGGGCCGACCTGGTAGCGCGTGAAGAGGCGCAGCGGCAAGACGCCGCCAACCAAACCCGATCTGAAACCGAGTCTCAGCGCCGCGCCCAGGCCGACGCCGAGCGGGATTCCTTTGCCCTGACGGGCAGCGACCGCGCCGCTGACGTGCAGGCCGCCCAAGGCCAGCAGCAGCTGGGCGACGGCTCGGGGATGGTGTTCTTCAACAGCACGGGCGAGAGCACGCCCGAGCGTGGCCTAACGCTTGAGCAGGCCCAGAAGGCGGTGAATGATGCCCTTGCGGGGCTCAGCAACCCGCCACCAGTTGATGTCGTGCTGCGGGCCGGGGACCTTGGACAAGGGATTCCGGACTACGTGAAGGGGGTGCGGAAACCCAACGGGCAGCTTGCTGTCGTCGCCGGAGCGCACAGCAGTCCCTTGGATGTCATCGAGACGGTCTTTCATGAGCTCTTCCACCATGGTTTGCGCAATGTCGTGCCAGATGCTGATTATGTGCAGACAATGCTGGACTTGGCAAAGCGTGATGCACGGGTGCAAGAGTACGCCAATCAGTGGAAGAGGGAGGCGCCCGAGGCCACCCAGCAGCGCGAGGAGCTGCGCAATCTGGGATTTACCGGCAGCGAACTGAACGGCCGCTATGAGGCGCTGGCCATCGAGGAAGGGCTGGCAGTGGTGGCAGAGGAGCTGCGCGCCCAGAAGCAGGCGGGAACGCGCCTGGGCCTGCGTGTCCGTACCTTGGCCAACTGGCTTGCCAGCGTAGCCGACAAGATGGGCATGAAGCGCCTGGCCAGCACCGTGCGCAACATGACCTACAACCAGGCAGAGCGCTTTGTTCTGTCAGCCATCGAGCATTCAGGCGACGCAGTGGTGGCGCGCAATGCCGCCGGCGACGTGCCTCGGTTCCGCTCCCGCGGCGATACCCCCATGGGCCAGCGCGTGGGCGATGCCCTCAAGTCCGTGACTGTGACCAACATCAAGCAGCAGGCAGGCTTCAAGGCAACCGACCTGCGGCCGCTCAGCCTGCAGATGCTGGGTCGCCGTCAGCTGGTGGACGTTTACGGCGACATGCTGCCGGAGATGCGCACCTATAACGACCTCATGGCCCGCATGGATGCGGACAAGAACGAGGCCGGCGCCGGTGCCGACCAGCTGGCCAAGGACTGGGAGAAGCTCAAGGACGAGAACGCGCTGGCGGACCTGATGCACGATTCAACCCTGGCGCAGATGGATCCTGCCAAGGATTACGTGCTGGGCGACAACCGCGTGCGCTACGTGCAGCTTCGCAAGCGCTACGAGGCATTGTCGCCAGAGGCGCAAGGCGTCTACCAGCGGGCCCGCGACATCCACCGCAACCACATGCGGGACGTGCGCGCAGCCATCAAGGAACGCATCGAGCGCTCCGAGATGGGCAGCGAGCGCAAGGCGGCGATGCTCAAGCGGATGGACGACGAGTTCTTCGGCCACATCAAGGGCGTTTACTTCCCGCTGGCCCGCTTCGGCCAGTACGTGGTGGTGGTCAAGGATGCCGAGGGCAAGGTGGCGAACGTCAGCCGCGCAGAGACCATGCGCGAAGCTGACACCACCCGCAGCCAGCTCGCCCAGGCCTTCCCCGCCTCCAAGGGCTTTACTGTGGGCAAGGTGCTCAAGGGCAAAGAGTTCGTGGCCGACCGCGACACCGTGGGCCGTGGGTTCATGGAGCAGCTCTATGGGGTGCTGGATAAGCAGGGCATGGAGCCCAAGCAGCGAGCCGAGCTCGAGGACGCGCTGGGCCAGCTCTACCTGTCCTCGCTGCCAGATCTCTCTTGGGCAAAGCATGGCATCCACCGCAAGGGCACGGCCGGTTTCAGCCAGGATGCGCGCCGCGCCTTTGCGCAGAACGTCTTTCACGGGGCAAGCTACTTGGCCAAGCTGCGCTACGGCGACCAGCTGCAGGACCAGCTCTCCGAGATGCAGCGCCGCGCCGACGAGGGCGTGACCAATCCAGGCTTTGATTCGGTGAAGGCTCAGCAGGTGATTGACGAGATGGCCAAGCGCCATGACGCGGCAATGAATCCGAAGTCGAACGCCGTGTCGACCGCGCTGACCAGCCTAGGCTTCATCTTCTACCTTGGCCTGTCCCCAGCTTCTGCGATGGTCAACCTGTCGCAGACGGCCCTGGTGGCGTATCCAGTGATGGGCGCCAAGTGGGGCTTCAGCAAGTCCGGCGCGGCCCTTTTGAAGGCCAGCCAGGAGACGATGCGCGGCAAGAACGACATCACCTCATCCCTAAATGCCGACGAGAAGGCCGCGTTTGATGAGGCGGTGCGCTCAGGCGTGGTGGATGTGACCATGGCCCACGACCTGGCCGGCATAGCGCAGGGCGAGGATCAGAAGGTGACCAACAGCATGCGCCGATGGATGCGGGCCGCCAGCTGGATGTTCCACCACGCCGAGAAATTCAACCGCCAGGTGACCTTTGTGGCCGCCTACCGCCTGGCCCGAGAGGCCGGCGCAGACAGCAAAGCCGCGTACAGCCAGGCAGTGCAGGCCACCTATGACGGCCACTTCGACTACAGCGCGAACAACCGCCCGCGCTTCATGCAGGGTAACTGGCAGAAGGTGCTGCTGCTGTTCAAGCAGTACAGCCAGAACATGGTTTACACCTTCGTGCGCAATGCGCAGCAGTCGCTCAAGGGTGCGACCCCAGAGGTCCGCGCTGAGGCTCGCAAGACCCTGGCCGGCCTGCTGACCAGCCATGCGATGGCAGCCGGCGTGCTGGGCCTGCCTATGGTCACCACCTTGCTTGCAGCGGCCTCGATGCTGGGCGGAGACGATGACGAGCCATGGGACGCACAGGTGGCACTGAAGAACATGCTGGCCGACACCTTTGGCCAAAAGCCCGCCGAGGTGCTATCGCACGGTTTGTCGCGGCTGACTCCCTGGGACATCTCCGGCCGGGTCGGCTTGGACAAACTGATATTCCCCGATGTGCAGGAAGGGCTGGAAGGCCAGCGGCTCGGCGAGGCCGCAATGACCGCGGCGCTGGGCCCCGTGGCCGCCATTGCCGTGAATGGTCTCAAAGGCCTGCAGGATATGAGCCATGGACAGTACCAGCGCGGGCTGGAAAGCATGATGCCAACCGCCTTGCGCGGGCCGCTGAAGACTTGGCGCTACTTCAGCGAAGGGGTCAAAGACAAATCCGGAATCGTCATCCAGGACCAGGTAGATGCAGCAGCGCTGGCCGGGCAGTTCGCCGGATTCTCTCCATCTGAGACCCGAAACGCCTTCGAGGGCAAATCTGCAGTGATCTCGCACGACCGAGCCCTCATGACCAGGCGCCGCACTTTGGTGGAGCAATTTGCCATAGCGGCGATGGCCAAGGATGAGGATGGCAAGGCAGAAGCCCGTGCCGCAATTGCCAAGTTCAACGACAAGAACCCAGAGCGCCGCATCCAGCCGATGCAGTTGGCTCAGAGCGTGCGCAACCGTGAGAAGCGGATCCGTGAGGCAGAGGACGGGGTGTACTTGCCCCGGAAGCGCCGCGATGCCCTGGAATTTGGGCGCTTCACAAACGCAGAATGAATAGAGGATGCCTAACGAAACGTATGGATGAACCCTTGTTCTAGCTCATCCATCGTCTTGTGAGTCCAGTGCTCGATTCGCATAATCTCAGCAGAATTATGTTCTGTGGCAGCTCTTTCTTTTGTTTCAAAATCGCCTCCCGTCGCCACTTCATGAAGCATCCCGCAGGTTCCTGAAACATCGAATTTAGGACAAGATTCTTCTAGACGAACAATTCTCTGCATCACGCGGTCGAGTTCGAAAACCATTTCTCGCCCCAGTCTAACTGCCTCAGCTTCGTCCCCTTTTTTCGTGTAGTAATTGCGGGAATTTTTGAGAATGTCAGCGAGCATCTTGCAGCATGCATCAACTTCAGCCCTTACCTCTTTACGCTTCTCGCGTCTGGCCGTTGCGGTGTTGGCAACATACCAGCCGAGTATTGTGAGTATCAATGGAATATAAGGAAGGAATTGCCCGAAAATAGTGCTGTTGCTATCTGCAGATGCCATTTATTTCTCCGGCTTTGCATCTGCAATATATTTGTTTACTCGATTTTCATATGTCTTAAGTGATGCGTTAACACGCATTTTTTTCTGTAACTCGTCTTTCGAGAAGAACGATTTGCGTACTAATCCGCCAAATGCCTCTTCGAGGAAAGAGCTTCCAAAACCAAAAACTCCATTTAGATCAACGATGACTTCATCGTAAGAGCGCAGCGCGGGAACTAGCATATGATCGCGGAATAGCTCACCGGAGAACGGTCCATCAGCTATGAATCTGCCCGCAGGGGTCTGAGAGAATGCTGAAGCAATATGTATGGTGTGGGTAGTCATCTTCAATCCTTTGCTGTCTTCAATGCCCACAGAAGTAGTGTTCCATCGACTGGTTCCGTAAGCTCAGTACGAACCTCACGATCAGCGCCAGAGTCGCATAAAACGAGGCCACGTCGACTGTAGATAGCCAAACTTGACCCGATCATGTTCATTGTTGACTCTAGCATTTCTGGAAGGCCTTTGCCTCTATAGCAGAGTTTGGTACGGGACTTTCCGCCCATAGCGGCATGCAGCATTCGAGAGTCTCGCTTCTTCTTGCCCCAGCACCAACTCTTGATCTGGTCTCGAACGCCTGGTTTCTCCAGTAGAGTTCCCGGAATGGACCGTCCGGCGTCATAGATACTTACAAAAACTTCAGTTTTTGTCAATGAAGCAAACATCCACCATCGTTTTTGCTCATCATCATCATAGGCATGATGAGTCACGTTTGTGATGGCTTCCACTATGCTGTCATAGAGTGCCGATTGGTCAGCTTCACCTAGCCGCTCTTTCGCAACTTGCATGAAAGGCGTCATCTGGGATGCATCAGCGGATTCTCCTTTGAAGTGATACCACCTGGTGACCTCTTCACGACTTACCGTGACGCGTTCAGGAAGACCCAATTTTTCCAAAATCCCCACGCTCTGTAGCATCTGCTCTACGACCTCATCAGATGGGTAGTTTGCTGACAACTTGCCGGGAAACTTAAGTGTCCACCCTCTAACCTGGGACAGGAGTAGGAGCACACCGCACGGTAGCAAAAGTTCAACCTTCGACAGATCAATCTTCACCCTGTACTCGCTGCCAAGCTTTCCGGATATGTCGGAAATGAATTGTCGGAAAGTATTCCTGACGGACTCGTCCCCATGAAAAATGATCTTGTTTGGGGCTACGATAGTTACATGCTTGATCCGCGTCTTGCCATCCTTAGGCTTTTTGAGAAGGTGGAGGCGGCGCTTGCAAGAGCGGCGCTGCCTTAAAGCCCTGACATGCCTTTTCAGAACGTAGTCGCTTAGTCTTAGTTCCCTGGCTTTGCTCTCTACACTTGGTTTTCGCATTTGTGTACTCCTGTAAATATTGGAACACAAATATCGTCTGCATCGAACCGCTCAGCCGCTAGCACACGATTCGACGAGCAAGTAGGTCGATGACTAGGGTGTAGCCCAAGATCCTCCATTGAAATCAACGGGCTCAAAATTGAGCTGGCTGACCCAATCGGATTTCAAATCTGATTGGGCCTACCCAAATTTTGGGTAGCCCCTGTCATGGCTCAAAACTGAGCTGTGCTATTGGGCGGCCACGGTGAACCTACCCCAGAGGCAGAGGGTGAGATTTGAAATCCAATCCCCAATCTCACATGGCTGAGAATTTAGCCGTGTAGCTTGTCTGCCTGCTCGCGTACCTGTCCCGGCTTACCCTCCGGAAAATTTTCCGGAGGGTTCTCGGCGCCAGACTCAGTGGCGGCCATTGCGACCAGGTCGCGGGTTTAGCCTGTGGGATAGGGTAAGGAAAATTTTCCTGACCCTCTGGCCCAGTTTTCAAGGTGGAATTTTTTCCACCTTGATCCTCTGACTTGCCATCTCCACGATTGCCTGCTCATAGGTCTTGCCGTTACCGAAGCCGGTGGCCTTGGCAATTAGGTCGCGGGTCTTCTCACCACCCTGTGGAAAATTTTCCACAGGGTTCTCAATGCCCGACTTCATTCGCTTGTCAGCATCCGCCTTGATTTCGGCTTCAATCGCTTCACCAATCGCCACGCGCTCCGAGGGGTGAAGTCCTTGCGCAGGTGCGCGCCAGGCTTGGTCAGATTTCAAATCGAACCAAGCTACTTCCTTTCATGCCTCCGATCTGAAGGGCTTTATGCGGCATATTTGAACTGTATGTTCATACAGCTTTAAGGGGCGTCGAATGCAGATTGATCAGGTTGCCATCGCGGTGCTAGGTGCAGCTGCTGCCTGGCTGTCGCAGGCCCGCTCTGAGAGCTTCAGGCGGTGGGCGTGCATCTTCGGCATGCTGGGCCAGCCGTTCTGGTTCTACGCCTCTTGGAAGGCCGAGCAATGGGGCATCTTTGCCGTCAGCGTGCTGTATGCGCTGGCCTGGATGAAGGGGCTGTGGATCCATTGGATTCGGCCTGCGACGGCCAGTAAAGAGGGCGTAAGTTGAGCTTACCTGCTTGCCATCCAACGCGATGCCATCGGTTTGCACAGAATCGCAAACCGCCACTGTCGAGTCCTACTCGACACTCCCATGTTTCTTTTTCCCGCCTACACTGGTGGCCAAGGAAATCAGCATCGTTTCGCAAGCGGCCGGCGGAATACATTCGATACGATACCAATTATTTTAATTGCAATTTCTAATATTATGTTGAAATCACTTCTTGCCACTAAGTATTTTACTTTGCCAATTTTATTGTGCACTTGGAATTGGGTTGCTGCATCCATCATTTCAAATCAACCTGTTGTGGCGTATGAGCCTGGGTTGGAATCATCACAACATAGTCTATTGAATAATATTGGATGGATCGATGATGATAATCTTTTGGTTTCCGCTAATCGAGACAGCCCTTTTCGTGCTTGGGAGCAAAAACTTGTAGCGATAAACGTTCGGAAGAGAGAAGTGAAGGTCTTACTACCTAAAGGTGCTTTGATCTGCACAAATGCAAGTTACGGCATTGTAAGTGCTAGAAGTGATAGCGATCCGGGTAGCCCCGACGGTCGCCTTCATAAGTTGTTTGCGTGGGATCCTAAAACTTCCACACTTATTGAGACAAATGAAGCGGCCGATTGGAATTCATCTATTTGTCAAAAAACTCTATCAAGTCAAATTAATGAAGTTAATACTCATCAGCACGGAATAGCCTACTTGGATTTTCCAGATGGATATCTTAAGAAAAATGGTCCTGATGGGGCGGATCTAATACGAGACAATAAAACTGTCGCGAAAGTTAGTGTTTCATGGAATATGGTTTCCGAGAAAATAGAATATATGAAGTACCGTAAGGAGTATCTTTTGAGTCCCGGATATATATATATGGCCGGAGGAGTTTCCGGATCCAATACTAAGTCCTTGAAGGAAGTGCCTGTAATAACAATGACGAAATCAGGCGAGATTCATCGTGAATTCATGCAGCCTATCTTTGGCACAACAAAGGAGGCAACCACAGTCCCTTACGCGCGTGGGATGCTCACATTCCGGCCGGGAACTCCGCAAGACGGAGGGGGAGCATATCTAGTTCAAAGCAAGTCGGTCAAGAGGATATGGTGTTCTGATGTGGGAAATCGACACGATCGGCAATGCGAGGCAATGCCCTTGGCCATCTCTCCAGATGGATGCCACGCCGCTTTCTTTGCGTTGGGTTCAGACGAACCTAAAGCACAATTAACAAGCAATCCAACACTGAAGATCCTCCCTCTCTGCGCTGCGACTATAGATTGATGAATGGGCTAGGCAGCACGTCACTGATATACCTAAAAATTGGACAGCGTCGCTTTAGTGGCGCTTACGGCAGCCGACTTCTGCGGACCTTGTTCATCTTGGCATCGGGTACGGGCGAACTACCGGTGTTGGGTGGCAGGGGCCTCGCTCTAGCGCCGCGCCGGAGCGGAATAGCTTAGCTTTCGGGCCTCGCCTGAGCGTCGAGCGCGTGAACTTGAGGCCGAGTTTGATCGTTATTCATTTAGCAAATCATCACCCTCTACCCAATTTCCATCACGGTCAATCGTCAAGGCACGGGCTTGACCACCCTTGGCCAGCAGGATCAAATCGATCGTGTAGTCGCGTGACTTTGGGGTATGGTCCGGCCGGACGCCATGGTGATGAACCACGAAGCCTTCTAAGGCGTCAGGAAGCACCTGACTACCTCTTAGTATCCCTTCTCCATCATGAAGACCAACGTTCGCTTAGATGCAGATAGAGTTGCTTTGACAGAATGTGAATAAGTGTTACATTTCGGTGAAATAGCTCGAAAGATTTATGAACAAGCTGCTGACCGTTTTTGCGTTGGTGCTGATGCTAGTAGGCTGTGGAACTCAGCGTCCTACCTCGTCTTCTTATGATCCATTTAGGGATTCAGCCGAGATTGCGCAACGCCGACAAACACTATCGCAACAGCTGTCGGATTTAAAAGCGCATCAGAAGCAAGTCCAGTGGTCCTCAAGTAGAGGAAGGACCTCTGAAAATTCTGCTGCATTGCACGCCCAAGTCGATGACCTGCAGGGCCAAATTGACTACCTCGAAGACCAGTTAGCTTCATTACCTGCGGTGGGTTCCGGCTCATATCTTTCAGGTAATTCGGCTGCTGGTTCGTCGTATGAGGCGGCGCCTTGTGTGACGGGTTCTTGCGGCTCAGTCAGTGTACGTGGTTACTACCGGAAAGACGGAACCTACGTTAGGCCCCACACCCGAAGCAGGCCTGGCTCAGGAAGCGGACGGAGCAGAGGCCGACGATGATCTACCGATGGTGACTAGAATATGCAACTGCACGGCGGTAAACGGGTCAGAAAACTTCAATTCTTTGGACCGCCCCAGGGACAAATCCGTGGGACATTAGCAGGTGTTTCAGAGGGTTCTAGGGTGTTTGGTGAGCCCCGTTTCCCCCTGAAGCCTTGTCCTATATAGGCTGCTGTATTAGTTCGAGTCCAATCGCGCCTACCAAATTTTCCCTCTGAAGAGAACCAGACTTCAGGATAACAGGGATTTGGTAAGAAACCTCTCCAAGGTTTCTATTTTGAACAAACCGCCTTCTGGGCGGTTTTTTCATGTCTGCGCGGCAGTGATGGACGGCAAACCGGCTCTCGCGAAGCATTCTCAAATAGGTTAACGCGGTTTCTTCATCAAATACCGCGCCAACGCCTCAAACGCCGGCAACGTTGTTGGGTCATTCGCCGCATTCCCGGCCACCGGGTGTGAGCCATATCGGGCAATGACCATTTCCGCTTTCGGATCGATATAGAGCGCCTGGCCATGTACGCCGCGCGCGGCAAAGGCGCCGTGGTCGTTGTGCGTGATCCACCACATATTGCGGTAGCTCCAGCCGGGCAAGAGGGTGTAGCCGGCTTTGGCGAAATCGGCTGGCTTGCCGCCTTGGCGGATATCTGCGATGGCTGCAGCGGGAATGATCTGCTGTCCGTTGAAAAAGCCCTTGTTGCGGACCATTTCGCCAAAGCGCGCAAGGTCTCGCAGGCCTGTGTTCAGGCCCCCGCCGGCAAACGGGGTGCCGGTTGCGTCTACCGACATATATGCATCCTGCTCGGCGCCCAGGCGGCTCCAGATCCGGCTGGACAAGAGCTGCGCGACGGATTGGCCGCTGACCCGCGCGATGATCCAACCGAGCGCATCGGTATTGGCGGTGCGGTAGCCAAAGGCCTCGCCGTGCTGGCCTTGCGGTTGTACGGTCTGCAGAAACTCGTAATAGCTGCGGGGGCCGCTGAAGTCTTTGGGTTTGGGCAAGGGATTGCCTGCGGCCGCATGGGCCCAGACCTCCGCGTTGGGATCGGCATAGTCTTCGCTGAACCGGATGCCGGTGGTCATGTCCATCACCTGGCGCACGGTGGCGCTGCCAAAGGCTGATTCGGAGAGTTCCGGCACATAGTCCGCCACCTTGCGCTCAGGGTCGAGCTTTCCTTCTGCGACCAGCATCGCCGCCAAGGTGCCGATAAAGGACTTGGTGACCGACATCGCTGCATGCTGGCCATCGGGCTGGAGTGCGCCGGCATAGCGTTCGTAAACGATGCGGCCTTGGTGCAGCACGACAATGCCGTCGGTGTAGTTGGCGGCCAGCGCGTCACGCCAACGCATGGTTTCTCCGGTATCCAGGCGCTTGAATTCCAAGCCGTCGATATCGTCACGCAAAGCCCTCGGCAATGGGGCGGCAGGCCGCAGGCCGCGTGAAACATTCACCGTCGGCATCAACTCGCGAAAGTGCGCCACACTCCAGCGCATCGCGGGAAATTGGAAATAGGAGCCGTCTTCAAACCGCAGAATGCGGTTCGCAGGCGGCGGCGATCCGACCATCCAGCCCAGTTTGACGGGATCGCTGTCTGCGGCATCGGGGTATGCAGATGCGGGCACCGCTTGCGCTGCAGCCATATGGCAGACCAGCAAAAGCGATGCTGCGCCCAGGCCCGGTGCGCGTTTCAACCACTGCGTTACTGCCATCTGTAGCTCCATTCATGCATGCTCTTCGCAGTATCTTATAGAGCCCAGAAGCATGCTGCCTTCATCTGCCGCAAGCAGTGTGGATGGGTGACGGGAATCATCGCGTTTTGCACGGTCTTCGCATCGAGGCGCTCGCTGTACGGGAGCGCACCAAGGTGGACGGGGTAGACCGGCGCGTACCGGTCTGTGTAGCGTGGCGGTTGAGCCTGTATTCAGGCGGTTGAAGCCAGTCCTAATCCTGCAGGCGCTGCAATATGCATTTTCTTCGAGGGGCGTTGGCCATCTTTGAGGTCAGCCAGATAGCACTGGCCGGGGAAGAACACTGCTTCGACCTCTCGCAGCGACTGCAGGCCAAAACCGGCCAGTTTGAGCAGCCGCTCGGGGTAGGCCGCAATGACTGCTTCCACGGTCGTGATGTTGTGGCGGGCCAGGGCGTTGAATGCGCGGTTGGAGAGCTTTCCTGCAAGCGGGGTGGCGTGCGCAAATGGCGCATCGTTCAGCGGAGACATCAGATAGAGACAGGGTTGTGTTGCGAGCCTTGATGCTAGCACCCAAGTCCTAATACAAGCTTACAACCCAGGGGCGCAGTGCGAGATGCGGCGCCTGCCCCTGCGCGCATGAAAAAGCCCTCTGCAGAGGGCTGTTGGACAGAGAAATGGATGCATCTGCCAGCACCCATGGAGGGCCATGCTTGCTTGCACACTTGGAGGCACTCAGGATGGGGTGCTGGGGCTCGCGCTACTGCCCAGGGTCACGATGGTCTTGGGCTTCTGGCCGCGGTAGCTGAGTTCATTGCCTTTGTATTCTGGCCTTTCTATCCAGGTAATACGAGAGTCGGGAACACCATCGGGATAGGAAATTCGGTCCCTTTCATAACGGGCTTGAATCTCTTCCTGGCTCAGTGCCTGAGCCGGAAGGGGTTTGGATGCATATGTCATGGCTTTCAACTCCTTGAATATCGCTGGAATGCCGGTTCTATGCGAGGCCGCTCCTCGTCGCCACCGCCAGTATGCGCTGCGGCGCATGTACTGGATATCGAATTCCCATAGAAAAAGCTTTGGTCTGACGTGACTTAGGCACAAATCGTCCGTTCAGCGATGGCTGTGGGAGAGCCCTTACGGCCATGCAGCTTGCACGACTGCAATACCGGACTGGTGATGGTGTGACACTGGTTGCACGCCAATCTTTTAACCCTCAAACCATCAAGGAGTGACTGATGAACGAAGACACGATCAAGGGCAACTGGAAGCAGTTCAAAGGCAAGGTGCAGGAGCAATGGGGCAAATTGACCAATGATGATCTGGATGTCGTCGATGGCCAGCGTGAACAGTTGGTGGGGCGCATCCAGGAGCGCGAAGGCATTGCCAAGGATGCAGCCGAGCAGCAGGTAAAAGACTGGGAAACCAAGAACAACTACCGCTGGTAATCAAGGCGGCCTCTCCGGTTCACACCGGGGAGGTTTTTAATGTGCTGGCGAGCGGCCCTGAATGCATGGCCGCTTTGCTGCGTTATGCACCAAGGCTTGTGCGATGAATTCTTCTGACTCTGCTTTCCAGACCATTGTCAATACCGTGGCTGGTGAACTGTCCGACCTCACGGATCTGGCCCAGGCCACACGCATTATTTTCAAGTTGTTGCTGGCCGCATTGCTTGGCGGCATGCTGGGCTATGAACGAGAAGCCAGCGGCAAGGCCGCAGGTTTGCGCACCCATATGCTGGTGGCGATGGGTTCTGCCACTTTCCTCGCGGTGGCGCAGCTGATGGGCATGACGCCTATGGATTCGAGCCGCGTGATCCAGGGGCTGGTGGCCGGTGTCGGCTTTCTGGGCGCCGGTGCGATTCTGAAGCCGGCCAAGGAGAGCACCGAGGATGTGAAGGGCCTGACGACCGCTGCGGGGATCTGGTTCACTGCGGCGATCGGCATGGCTGTGGGCGCAGGGGAGGAGGCAGCTGCCATTCTCTGCGCCTTGTTTGCGCTGTTCGTGTTGATGGTGCTGCCCAAGAATGTGGTGCCGCGCAAGGATGGCTCCCCAGCGGAGCAGCGCCAGCCCGAGTGAGGGCGCGCCGCGTCCCGCTTCCGGCGCGGCATTGTCAGAATCCACCTAGACCCTCGCATTGGCCGGGCCTACGCCGCTGCCACGGCATGCGCGGTACAAAAGGGTTTTGTTCAAAGGAGCCCCAATGCGCAGTACCCCTCGGGCGGCGGCCACCGCCAAAACCTCGTCATTTCCGCTGGCCATGGTGTTGACAGCCGCCGTCTCGGCGCTGTGGTATGCAGGCCAGCGGGTACGGGTGCCTCAGAACGTGCGCCCCGTGCAGGGCTTTGATGCGGAGCAGTACATGGGCCACTGGTATGAGCTGGCCAGAATCGACTATGTGTTTGAGAGGGGTCTGACCTCATGCACCGCCGACTATGTGTTGCAAAGCGACGGCACGGTGCAGGTGACCAATCGCGGCTTCGATCCGGCGAACGGGCGGTGGAAATCCGCAACAGCGGTCGCCAAGCTGCTGGCAGGGCCGGAAGTTGGCTCGTTGAAAGTCTCTTTCTTTCGTCCTTTTTATGCGGGCTACCATGTGGTCTACGTCGATCACGATGCAGGCCATGCGGTGGTGGTGGGTGACGGGGCGAAATACGCCTGGATTCTCTCGCGCACGCCCAGCATCGATGACGCCGCCTATACGCGTTTGGTGGCGATTGCCGTGAGCAACGGCGTCGATGCGAACCGCCTGGTGCGCGTGCCGCATGGCGCCGCGCTGGAAATGGTGGAAAGCTCCAAGGCGGCTTGAAAGCGGGACAAAGGCTGCGTGCGCGGCATGGGTATTAAATGATATTCATTCTCAACTGATTTATCATCAGCCCATCGAGAGATGCAGCCACGGCGCTGCTCTCGGCATCTGTTTCATCGTGGGGCGACCCGGGACCTCAGCGTCTCCAAGGTCGTTTTTGCTAGCCACCGGTCGGCCTCAAGGGCCTGCCAGCCAGCCAAGCTCTTTTCCACGCTATCGATGGCCCGCGCGGTCTGTATGTCGATGTCCCATTCTTCCCACCCTTCCCAGCCCTCTGGCAGCCAAGCGGCCCCCGATGTGCGCCGTGACACCGAGCACCAACGCGGACTGCATCTGCTCGATGCCACGATCATTTCGCTCAAGCGCCCGTCACCGCATACCTTGCGGGTCGGCATGTATCTGGGTGACGTCGGCAACGACCCGGTGTGGGACGGCGTGAACGTCGCCTTCCGGGTCTATCCTGATCCGCAATGGACTGCCATCTCGCGTGTCTACACCGTCAGAAGCTTTGCGCCGCATACGCGCTGCGCCGAGTTCGATGTGGTGATGCATGGAGGTGACAGCCCGATGATGCGCTGGGCCGCACAGGCGGCCATTGGCCAGCAAGTGCGGCTGACAGGCCCCCGTGGCAATATCGTGCTGCCCCGGGGCGAAGGACGCCCGGTGGCGCTGTTCTGCGATGACTCGGGACTGCCTGCGCTCTACGCGATCCTGCGCCGCTGGCCCGCAGGGGTTCAAGGCGTAGGCTGGATCGCCAGTGATGATGTGCATGGGATCGGGGAATTGCCGACAGTGCCTGGCCTGCAGCTGCAGCGGCTGCCAGCGCACGGCACCGACCTGTTGCTGCAGCAGGCGCGCCAGTTGCAGTCCCCTGCGCGGTATCTGATCTGGGGTGCGGGCGAGCGCGATGAGATGCGCGCTATACGCAAGTATTTTCAAACCGAGCTCGGCATGGACAAGGCGGATGTGTCCATCGCCGGATACTGGAAGCGCGGCGCGAGCAATACCGACATTGATGCCGAGCGCCAAAGTGCCTACCAAAAGTTCTGCGCCGCCGGCGGCAAGCTGGCCGATTGGGACGACTTGGGCATCGCGCTGTAGGCGCACGGCACGCCGCAGAACGCTTAGGGGCCACCTGCTGGTTATCAGGTGCGCGCGTGGTGCCGCTTCGCCGGGCTTCAGCGGTCGGGGCGGTCGGGACGGTCGCAATAGCGTTCACCACGGTTGCCGTGCATTGATTGACGCGGGGCTTGGCGGCACAATCGTTCGCTTTGGCCTGCGCCGCAGGCACGCACTATCTCTCTAGTTCGCAGCCCATGTCTGATCTCAATCTATCGCTGGTTTTTCTGTTCGCGCTGTCGGTCATTACCTTGCTGGTCACCCCGGGCCCGGTGACCTTGCTGGTGGCCCGTGCCGGGCTGGTGGGTGGCATGCGCCGGGCGTTTGCCACCATTTGCGGCACCAATCTGGCCTCGCTGGTGCTGATTTTCCTGTCGGCGCTGTTGATCAAGGGCTTGCTGGTCATCGATGAATCCGCGTTCAAGCTGGTGCGCCTAGCGGGCTGCCTCTACATCGTCTGGATCGCGTGGGGCATGGTCGGCGATGCCTGGGCCATGGATGCCCAAACTGGCACTGCCATGTCTGCAGAACCTGCCACGGGCAGCAAGCAGGGCGGCTTCAGCCAGGGCTTTATCCTCGGTGTCTCCAACCCCAAGGACATCATTTTCTTTGCGTCATTTCTGCCCCAGTTCATCGGCGTGCTGCCTGCGCCTGACCACAGCCTGGCGGTGCTCACCGTCATCTGGGTGGTGCTGGATTTCAGCATGCTCGGGCTGATTGCGCTGCTGGTACGCCGCTTGATTTCTCCCGCCCGCGAAAAGCGCATCTTGCTGGTGGCCTCCTGCCTGCTGCTGGCCATCGGTGTTGCCGGTTTTGGCTATGGGCTCTACGACCTGGTGGCGTAGTGCGGCGTCAACCCTGCGCTGCCTCTTCGCTGGTACAACGCCAACAGGCCTGCCCTATGCAGGCCTGTTTTTTATGCACACGCGCCGTTGGGCGGCGCCTCAGCGGCTGTCAACCGGCTGTCCAGGCGCTGCCTCATGGGCGGGCGCTGGGCGGCACAACGGCGCCGGCACAGGCCCGGGCAGGCCAGCGGCCAAGGCCTGGTCATAGACCTGGATGCGGCGGCGCTGTTCGGCCAGCGCCTTGGCATCCAGATCGGGGCCGCATGAGGGCAGGGGGGGTGCCGCGGCAAGTGGGGCGCTGGCTTCTGAGGCTGCCGGTGCAGCGGCCATGGGGGGGGCTGGCCGCTCGGCTGCGCGACTTGCTTCGGCTGCCTGCTTTCTGACAGCGGGTGGGGCCGCAGGGTATGCGGGTGCCACAGCGGCTGCAGCGGGTGAGGCAGGTGCGGTAGGTGCGGGCAGGGGCGGGGCAACAGGCGCAGGTGTGGATGCAGGTGCCGGGAGCGTGCGGCGCTCTGCCTGCGGCGCGGGTGCGCGGGCAGGCGCGGGGCTGGTGTTGGCGCTGCCCGCGCCTGCGTTAGCGGCAGAGGCGGGCGCAGGCGCGGGCGCCGCGCCGGTGGCAGGGCTTGCTGCCTTGCCCATCGGTGCGGCTTCGCTGCGCATCTTGGCGCTGCCGGGGGCCGCTGCGCTGTCTGCGGCGGCAGGTGCCGGGGGCGCGCCAGGTGGCGGAGGCGGTGCCGATGCTGCGCTGGGTGCGCTGTCCATCTGCGGGGCTTCCAGCTGCGGTGCGCCGGGTTCATGCAGCTGCTGCAGCGCCAGCCAGCTGACCAGGCCAATGGCGGCCAGGCTGCCCAGTGCCTGCAGCCACCAGCGGCGGTCGTTGGCGGCCTCGCCACCGAAGTGCTGGCCTTGTTGGCCGGCGCCGTCCAGATCGCCAGGCGCAGCGGCGGGGTTCTGTGCTGCTTTCGCACGCGCATGGGCCAGGATGCGCGCGGTGCTGGCATCGCTGGGGCCGGCATCCTGCGCGCAGGCCTCACGGTAGAGGTCGACCAGCGTATCGGGCCGCTTAGGATCTTGCGGGGCGTTCATGCGGTCACCTCGATGGCCTGGCGCAGTTTGGCGCGGGCATAGCGCAAGCGGCTTTTGGCCGTTTCCTGGGTCACCTGTGTGGCCGCCGCGATCTCGGCCAAGGACATATCGGCTTCTGCCTGCAGCAAAAATGTCTCGCGCTGTTCGGGGGGCAACTGGGCCAGGGCGTCGAGCAGCGCGCGCGCCAGGTCCTTGCGGCCCTGCAGCCGCTCGGGGTCAAAGCCGGAGTTGGCAAACAAGGTCTCGGCCAGGCGCATGCCTTCGCTGTCCTCTTCATCCAGGCTGCGGTGGGCCTTGTGGCGGCGCCAGTGGTCCACCAGCTTGTGGTGGGCCAAGGTGAAGGCCCAGGTAGTGAACTGTGCCTGCGGCTGGTAGCGGGCGGCGCCATCGACCACGGCAAACCAGGTCTCCTGCGCCAGGTCATCGGCCAGCGCGGCATTGCCGGTATTGCGGAAAAAATAACGCCACATGCGCTGGCTGTGGCGCTGGTAGAGCTGCTCGAACGCCGCTACCTGACCGCTGGCGTAGGCCAGCATCAGCGCTTGGTCGTCTGGCATCTCGGCTTGCATGCGGCAGATTATGCAAAAGCCTGTGCTTGCGGGTGGCGACTGTGGAGAAAATCGCACGCCGCCGCACGGCCTTGCCCGCGCATGCAGGCCGTCAATAGGCAGGCGGATCAGGTACATAGCCCGACGGCGATGCCGGAAAAGGGCGGGGCGCCGGCTGCGCTGCAGACTGCGGCGCGCGGATGATGCCCTGGGCCACCAGGTTGGCATGGCTGTCATAGCGGATGCGGATGATTTGCGCCGGGCTGCTGCTGGCGCTGTGGAACTCGGTGGTCCGCGTCACAGAGCGCTCCAGTGCACCATGGCCGGTGCCCAGGCGCGGCGCCACCGGTGCCGGGGCAGCGGGTGCGGTGGCCTGGCGGGATTCTGCAGCGACCGCGGCACTGGGCGCGGCGGAGGCGGCGGGGCTGGCGGGTGGCGGCATCGCTGGCGCTGCGCTGTCGGCGCTGCTGGCCTCGGCGGCCGGTGCCGAGCTTTTTTGCGCCTCGCGGTTGCGCAGGATGGGTGGCTGGGGCTGGGGTTCGCGCTCGCGGAACACCGCGACCCCGATCACGCCGATGTCGCGGGGCCGGCCGGTGCGTGCGGCATAAGAATCGTCGCTGTGCGAGAAGTAGAAGGCGGCGACCTGCTGGTCGCTCTTGCGCCAGCCGGAGATGGCCCATTGCTGGCGGCCGCCCAGCACATAGCCATCGTCGGGCACGGCAGCCGCTGCCTGGCCGCTGATGGCGTTGATGCCGTCAATGCTGAGCACCGCGAGGATGCGGCCTCGGCTGCGGTTCTTGATATCGACGGCATAGCTGCTGCCCGGCTGGCCTGCCACCCAGTACTCGCCCTGGTGGTAGTACAGAGGCAGGCGTTGGCCACTGCTGCGGTCGATGATCTGCACATCGGCCAGCTGGCTGGCCTGCGCGGGCAGGCCGCCCACCAGGCTGCCAGCAAGCAGGGCGAGTGATGCCAGGGCTTTGATGCCGAGGCGCTGGTGTAGGCAAGCGGAGAAGAACGCAGAAACAGGGGTAGCGGGGGCGTGCATGGCAGGGCTTTGCAGAAGTGGTGGTCTGCCCTGAATCGCGCCATCCGCCCGCAAGGGGTTAAAGGGCGCTGCACCCAATCGTATTTATTTGTAAGCCTCGCGGGCAGGCCGTTGCAGCGGGCCTGCCCCAAAGCCGCGCTTACTTCTGCGTCACCAGCGAGCAGGTGCTCTTGGACAGTGGCTGGAAAGCCTGCTCGCCCGGGATGGTGTCCAGGATCTTGTAGTAGTCCCAGGGGCCCTTGGATTCCTTGGGTGTCTTCATCTGCACCAGGAACATGTCATGCACCATGCGGCCGTCTTCGCGCACATAGCCGTTTTGCGAGAACATGTCGTTGATCTTCATGGTCTTGAGCTGCTTGGTCACCGCCAGGCCATCATCGGTGCCAGCCGCCTCGATGGCCTTGAGATACTGGGTAACGGCCGAGTAGACGCTGGCCTGGTTCATCGAGGGCATTTTCTTCATGCGGGCCTGGTATTTTTTGGACCACTCGCGCGAGGCATCGTTGCGGTCCCAATAGAACGCGGTCGCGAACGTCAGGCCCTGGCCCAGCTCCAGCCCCATCGCATGGGCATCGTTGATGTAGATGAGCTGGGGCACAAAGGTCAGGTTCTTGGTCATGCCGAACTCGCGCGCCGTCTTGATGGAGTTGACGGTGTCCTGCGTGGCGTTGGCCAGTGCGATCACCTGGGCCTTGCTGGCCTGGGCCTGCATCATGAAGGACGAGAAATCGCTGGCATTGAAGGGGTGGTAGACGGTGCCCAGCACCTTGCCGCCGCCTTCCTTGACGAAGTCGGTGACGGTGGCGGCCGTCACCTTGCCATAGGCGTAATCGACGGCCACGATGTACCAGTCCTTCTTGCCCTGGGCCAGGATACTCTGTACCGCAGACTTGCCCAGCGAGTACGAATCCACCGTGTAGTGGATCGATGTCGGGCCGCAGAACTCATTGGTCAGCCCGGTGGACAGCGCGCCCGTGCTGATGGCGACCTTGCCACGCTCCTTGGCCATCGTGAACACCGCACCGGCAATGGCCGAGTTGTTGATGTCGACGATCATGTCCACCCCTTCGGCATCCCACCACTGGCGCGCCTTGGTGCCGCCGATATCGGCCTTGTTCTGGTGGTCGGCAAACACCACTTCCACCGGCTTGCCCAGCACCTTGGCGCCAAAGTCTTCGACCGCCATCTTGGCCGCTTCTACCGAGCCCTTGCCGCCCGAGTCTGCGTACTGGCCCGACATGTCGCTGAGCACACCGATCTTGACCTTGTCATCGGAGATGCCGGCGGCCTGGACGGCCAGGGTGGCGCATGCCAGCAAGCTGGCAGCAGCGGTGGATGTGCGAAGGGTCATTGCTTGTCTCCTGTCTGTTGTTGTCGTCACCGGCGGGTCCTGGCCTGGCTAAGGCGTGGCCACCGGCCTTCGCAGGAATTATCAAAAGCGTTGCGGCAGCCCATTACGGTGCTTCCCCTAGGACGCTGGGCAAACCAGTCCCATCTGCGACAAAATGCAAGAATGCTGGCTGCACCCTGCTGCTGTCTCAGTCATACGGCTTGAAAGGCCCCGATGGATCCCTCGCACACCCACCCCGCCCCCTTTGAGACCATGCCGCTCAACGCGATGAAGCTGCTGGTCCTGCTGGTGCTGGTGCTCAGCACTTTTGGCGGCCTGTACTGGGCGCCGGAGATCGATGCCCTCTGGGGCAATGGCACGGCCTATCTGTACGGCGCATCGGTGCTGCCGGTGCTGTATGTGCTGCTGGTTGGCGGCTACGCCTTGTACATGCACCGCCACCCGGAGAAGGATGTGCAGGTTGCCCGCAATGACCATGGCACGAAACCATAAGTTCTTTGTGCTGTACCTGCTGGGCCTGGGCTGCTTCATCGGCCTGGTCGCCTGGGCCGAGCGCGCCGGTCTGTCGCGCCAGTGGATTGGTCCGCTGTTCCTGTTTGTCCCGGTGATGATGTATGCGGCCATTGGCGTCTGGGGGCGCACGGCCGATTCGGAGGAGTACTACGTGGCCGGGCGCCGCATACCGCCGGTCTACAACGGCATGGCCACGGCGGCCGACTGGATGAGCGCGGCCTCCTTTTTGTCGCTGTCGGGCGCGCTGTACCTGCAGGGCTTTGCCGGCACCAGCCAGCAAGCGGGGGGCCTGGCCTATCTGCTGGGCTGGAGTGGCGGCTTTGTATTGGTGGCGCTGCTGATTGCGCCGCAGCTGCGGGCGCTCAATCTCTACACCTTGCCCGATTTCTTTCAACTGCGCTATGGCGGGCGCTGGCCGCGCGTGATTGCTGCGGTGGCAGCGGTGATGTGCTCGTTTTCCTATGTGGTGGCGCAGATCTATGCGGTGGGCCTGATCGCCTCGCGGCTCACCGGCGTGCAGTTCGAGATCGGCATCATGCTGGGCTTGGGCGGTGTGCTGGTGTGCTCCTTTCTGGGCGGCATGCGGGCCATCACCTGGACCCAGGTCGCGCAGTACGTGATGATCCTGCTGGCCTTCCTGATCCCGGTGTCATGGCTGGCCTACCAGCGCCTGGGCAACCCGGTCGCCGCCGTGGCCTACACCCAGGACCTGGGCAAGATCGCCGACCTGGAAAAGCAGCTGCTGAGCGACCCGGCCGAGCGCGATGTGGAACTGGTCTATCTGCAAAAGGGCATGCTGTATGAATCGCGGCTGCGCAACATCCCCGCTGCGCTGGAGGCGGAGCGCACGCGCCTGCACGAGAAAGTGCAGCAGTTGCGCATCAGCAATGCGGACCTGAGCCAGGTGCTGGCCGCAGGACGCGAGCTGGCCGCCTTGCCGCAGGACGTGGGCAGCGCCCGTGAGCTGTGGACGGCAGCCATGCGCGAGAACTATGCCCGTGCCCAGCCGCTGGGCGGCATGCCGCAGCACACCTTGCCCTATGCGCCGATGCTGGGCACCGAACAGAGCGCGCAGGAGCAGGAGAGCCTGTCGCGCCGTAACTTCATGGCGCTGATGTTCTGCCTGATGCTGGGCACGGCCGGTCTGCCGCATCTGCTCACCCGCTTCTACACCCTGCCCAGTCCGGCGGCTGCGCGCAGCTCGGTGGTCTGGACCTTGTTCTTCGTGGTGCTGCTCTACACCAGTGCGCCGGCGCTCGCTGCGCTGGTCAAGCTAGAGGTGATGCAAAGCCTGGTCGGTAGCCATTTCGATGCGTTGCCGGCCTGGATCGCGCAGTGGACGCGGATGGACAATGCCTTGCTGTCGATCGAGGATGCGAATGGCGATGGCATTGTGCAATGGGGCGAAATCCACCTTGGTGCGGACCTGATCATGCTGGCCACGCCGGAGTTGGGAGGCCTGCCCTTTGTGGTCTCGGGCCTGGTGGCGGCCGGCGGGCTGGCCGCTGCGCTGTCCACCGCCGATGGCCTGCTGCTGACCATCAGCAACGCGCTGGTGCGTGACCTCTACCTGGTCGAGCGCGGCAAGTCGGTCACGCCGCAGCAGCGCGTGATTCTGTCCAAGTTCACGTTGCTGATGGTGGCGCTCGCTGCGGCCGCAGTGGCGTCGGTGCGCAGCTCGGGCATTCTGGTGCTGGTGTCCGCTTCATTCTCGATTGCCGCTGCCGCCTTTGTGCCGGCCATGCTGCTGGGCCTGTACTGGCGCGGTGCCACGCGGCGCGGGGCCGTGTGCGGCATGGCGGCCGGCCTGGGAATTACGCTGTACTACATGGTCGTCAACATGCCGATCACCAGCCTCGTGCCCGGCGCCCAGGCCTCTGCGCATCTGTGGTGGGGCATTCAGCCCACATTGGCAGCGGTGTTTGGTGTGCCGCTGGGCGTGTTGGTGACCTGGGCGGTGAGTCGCTGCACCCGGCAGTCCTTGCCCCTGGCGAAATAGCGTCAACCAGGCTCGTCCGGACATAAAAAAACTGCACAGGCTGGCCGCCATGTGCAGTTTTTTATGGAGGTGGTTCAAAGGCCCGCAGGCCTGTGCCCCTTAGACCTTCAGAAGTTCCACGTCGAACTTGAGCGTGGCGTTCGGAGGAATCACGCCGCCTGCGCCGCGTGCACCATAGCCCAGCTCCGCAGGGATGATCAGGGTGCGCTTGCCGCCCACCTTCATGCCTTGCACGCCTTCGTCCCAGCCCTTGATGACCATGCCGGCGCCCAGCGGGAACACGAAGGGGTCGTTGCGGTCCTTGCTGGAGTCGAACTTGGCGCCTTGCTCACCATTGTTGTAGAGCCAGCCGGTGTAGTGCACGGTGACTTGCTTGCCCTTGGCCGCTTCGGCGCCGGTGCCAACTTCCGTGTCTTCGTACTGCAGGCCGGATGGGGTGGTGACGGTGGTCATGTGATTCCTTTGTGAGTGCTTTGCTACCAGCTGCGATCATACCCGCCCACAAACGCAGAGCCCGCACAAGGCGGGCTCTGCAGGACAAAAATGGCCTCGGTGCGCGGGAATTTACTTCTTGGTCTGGGCTGCCACCCAGCGTGTCGCGAAGGCCTGCACATCGGACAGGCGCTTGAGCAGGTCCTGGCCGGAGGGGGTGACGGTGTAGCCATCGCTGTTGTGGTCGAGGAAACCGGCCTCGCGCAACTCCTTGATGCGGGTGTTGAGCGTGTTGGGCGTAATGCCGCCCACACTGTCCTGCAGCAAGCGGAAGGTCTGGGGATGCCCGTCACGCAAGGCCCAGAGCACACGCAAAGCGTAGCGGCATTCCAACCGCTCGAAGAGCTGGTTGATGGCGGTGTTTTCCTTGGCGCTCATGTAAGGGTCTCCTTGCGCTGTGTTGAGGAGCGAGGTCCAGGCCTTCGCATGCAAATCCACTGAGAGGGTGCGATCGGCGTCGCGGCAACATCTGCTACAAGTTTAATAGCTCTTCATCGGCGGTGTATAGGCGCAGCTGCCGAATGGGCCTAGGCGGCATCCTAAGTGTTGTTCAATTGCTACGGTTTTTGAGTGTGCAAAGGCCGCCCAGAAGGCGCTGCAGCGCAGAAGTGGCCCTCTCGCACGCCCGCGCCCGTGCCCTGGTCTGCAGGGGGAGCGAGCCGGTCAATGGGCGCTGTAGCGCACCATGCGCGGACCCCGGCACAGGCCAAACAGGCGCATGCCGGCCTGGTTGGCTACCTGGATGGCGAGGCTGGTGGGGGCGGAGATAGTGGCCAGCACCGGCAGACCCATGCGGGCGCATTTGCGCACCAGCTCATAGCTGGCACGGCTGGTCATCACCACAAAGCCGGGTTGGGCCAGCATCTGTTGCTGCGCCATGTGGCCCAGCAGCTTGTCCAACGCATTGTGGCGGCCCACATCCTCCAGTGCGGCCTGCAATTGGCCATCGGGGGTGGCCCAGCCAGCCGCATGAACGGCGCCAGCCTGCTGGTTGAGCAGCTGCAGCCCGGGCAGCTGAGAAAATGCCGTCTGCAACGCAGCCAGGTCCAGCTGGCTGGCCCAATCCGCCAGCGCTGGCAGAGGCTCGGGCACCAGGTCCAGCGCGTCCATCGAATCAATGCCGCAGATGCCGCAGCCGGTGCGGCCGGTGAGGGCGCGGCGCCGCTCCTTCAGGCGCACAAAGCAGCGGCTGGCGATCTGCATCTCCACGCTGATGCCCGGTGCCTCCGGGTCCGTGCCGCAAGGCGCCAGCGGCTGCACCTCGATGCCATAGCAGTCGGCCACCTGGTCGATGATGCCTTCGGACAGCGCAAAGCCCAGTGCAAACACCTCCAGGTCCTGGGGGCTGCACATCATCACCGCATGCGAGATGCCGTTGAACACCAGGGCCACCGGCACTTCGGCCGCAACCGCATCCAGGCGCGAGACCGAGGCCTCAGGCGTGATCACGGTGGCAGGCAGTTGCTGGACGGCGCGGGGCAGATCGGAAGACATGGCGCTGATTGTGACGCAAAGCGAATGCCGGCGTTCGGGCCGTGGGCAGGCGTGCAAAAAAGCAAACCCCGCCGAGGCGGGGTTTGCGGACAAGACCGGATCGGTCTTGAGGACGTTCAGATGAAGCTGCGCAGCTTGTCCGAGCGGCTGGGGTGCTTGAGCTTGCGCAGCGCCTTCGCTTCGATCTGGCGGATTCGCTCGCGCGTCACATCAAACTGCTTGCCCACTTCTTCCAACGTGTGGTCGGTGGACATTTCAATACCGAAGCGCATGCGCAGCACCTTGGCTTCGCGGGGAGTCAGGCCATCGAGGATGTCCTTGACCACATCGCGCAGGCCGGCCTGCATCGCGGCATCGACTGGCGCAGTGTTGGCGCTGTCTTCGATGAAGTCACCCAGGTGGCTGTCGTCATCGTCACCGATCGGCGTTTCCATCGAGATCGGCTCTTTGGCGATCTTCATGATCTTGCGGATCTTGTCTTCCGGGATCTCCATCTTCTCGGCCAGGATGGAGGCATCCGGCTCGAAGCCGAACTCCTGCAAGTGCTGGCGGCTGATGCGGTTCATCTTGTTGATGGTCTCGATCATGTGCACCGGAATGCGGATGGTACGAGCCTGGTCCGCAATGGAGCGCGTGATCGCCTGGCGAATCCACCAGGTTGCATAGGTCGAGAACTTGTAGCCGCGGCGGTATTCGAACTTGTCCACGGCCTTCATCAGGCCGATGTTGCCTTCCTGGATCAGATCGAGGAACTGCAGACCACGGTTCGTGTACTTCTTGGCAATCGAGATCACCAGGCGCAAGTTGGCCTCGATCATTTCCTTCTTGGCATTGCGCGAGGCGCGCTCACCGTCGTTCATGCGCTTGTTGATGAGCTTGAGCTCATCGAGCGGCACGACGACGCGGGCTTGCAGGTCGATCAGGTTCTGCTGCAGCTCCTGCACCGGCGGGATATTGCGGCCCATGATGGCGCTCCAGCTGTTGCCCGCTTGCGCTTCCTTCTCGATCCATTGCAGGTTGAGCAGGTTGGCCGGGAACAGTTGGATGAACTTCTCTTGGGGCAGACCGCATTTCTCGACAATGATCTTGCGCAGTGCTCGCTCTTTCTGGCGCACGCTGTCGACTTGCTCGCGCAGCATGTCGCAGAGCTTTTCAATGGTCTTGGCGGTAAAGCGGATGGTCATCAGCTCGGCCGACAACTGGTCCTGCACCTTGGTGTACTGCGGCGAGCCGTAGCCGCTCTTGTCATAGGCGGCGTGCAATTGCTCGAACAGCGACTGCAGCTTGGCAAAGCGCGACAGCGCCTCGTTCTTCAGCTCTTCGAGCTTCTTGGTCAGCGCCTTGGAGCCGCCCTTGCCGTCGTCGTCGTCTTCCTCGTCGTACTCGTCGAAGTCTTCTTCAGCGACGTAGTCGTCGTTTTCGTCGGCGTCGGAGAAACCGTCCACCACGGTGGAGATGACGACCTTGCCTTCGCGGATCTCTTCGCCCATCGCCAGAATCTCGGCAATGGTCGCGGGCGATGCGCTGATGGCCAGCATCATGTCCTGCAGGCCGCCTTCGATGCGCTTGGCGATTTCAATTTCGCCTTCGCGGGTCAGCAGCTCGACAGTACCCATTTCACGCATGTACATGCGGACCGGGTCGGTGGTGCGGCCGAACTCGGAATCCACCGTTGACAAAGCCGCTTCGGCTTCTTCTTCGGCTTCTTCTTCGGTGGTCGCGGACTGGCCGGTGTTGTTCAGCAGCAGGGTTTCTGCGTCGGGCGTCTGCTCGTAGACGGCCACACCCATGTCGTTCAACATGGAGATCACCACTTCCAGCGTCTCGGCATCGACCAGCTTGTCGGGCAGGTGGTCGGAGATTTCGGCATTGGTCAGGTAGCCGCGGGTCTTGCCCAGCTTGATCAGGGCCTTCAGGCGCTGACGGCGGGTGGACATTTCCTCTTCGGTCAGCACGGCTTCGTCGAGGCCGAACTCCTTCATCAACGCGCGTTCCTTGGCCTTGGAGACCTTCATGCGCAGCGGCTTGACCTTCTCGGTCGGCGCATCAGGGGAGGAGGTCGAGGTCTCTACCACCTCTTCGCTGTCGCCGGCGATGTCTTCTTCGATATCCGAGAAGTCGGTATCGTCGATATCTTCATCGCCCTTGTCCTTGGCTTTGGCCTTGGTCTTGGCGGCAGCCGTCTTGCGAGGCGCCTTGGGCTTGTCGTCTTCGGCCTTGGCCGTCTTGGCCTTGGCTGCAGTCTTGGTGGCGGCCTTGGCCTTCACCGGGGTCTCTTCATCGGCGGCTTCGCTTTTCTTGGCGGCGCGCTTTTTGGGGGCACCTGCGTTGAGCAGGGCATCGGCTGCCTTGAGCAGTTCGGCCTGGGACAGGCGTTGTTTTTCGGACACGGAGCTAACCTTCTTCGTCGCTGCCTTGGCTGGGGTGGGCGCAGCACTGGCTTTTACGGTTTTGCCTGCTGCAGCAGTAGCACGCTTGGCCGCCGGTTTGGCGGAAGGGCTGGCTGCTGTAGCTTTGGCACTTTTGGCCGCGCTGGTGTTGCTGGACGACTTGACGGACGACTTCGCGGACTTTGTAGCTGGCATGGACACCCTCAGAGCAAAGAGAACACACAAAGAAAACTGGCAAGCGCCATCACCGGCGCATGGGAACTGCAGCGGTCAATCGCAACAAGTGCGGCGAACAACGCGGCTGCACGAGGCGCTAAGCCTCAAGGCAAGATGTGGGGGCGATCATTTGGAATGCAGTCCTTGCGGTATTTTGGGCACTTGCGCTGGTGGCAAATCGCATGATCCTTCATGCGGGCCCGGTCCGGAGGTGCTGCTGTCGCTCTTGCCGATGTGTCAAATATTATACCTTTTTGCCCAATGTCAAGGGCCTGTACGGCCATCGGGCCAAATATTTTTGCAGGCCCCCCCGGTGAGGGCCGGGCTTATTTGTTGACTTGGCGCTTGAGCAGGCCGATGCGGTGGAAGTTGCTCTGGTAGCGGCGCAGCGCCTGCGGATCGGAAGCCTGGGTGACCAGATGGCGGTTTTGCTCTTCGAGCTGGTCCAGCACGATGCGGCTGAGGGAGTCGCGCAACTCGGCGCGGATCTCGTCGAGCGGGCCGTCAATCTGCGCATGCTGGCCTTGCATCAGCACCGTTGCGAAGGCCTCGACCGGGTGACCGCGCATATGCTCGCGCAGTACTGCCCAGGATTGGGCGCCATGGGCGAGAAACTGCTGCTCCACCCAGGCAAAGAGCGGGCCATGGGGGCTCGGCAGCTGGGCCAAGGTAGCGGCGTCTTCGGGTGAGAAGTTCTCCAGAAACGCCATGTGCGACAGCAGCAGGCGGGCGGCCTGGTCCTCGCGGGTGACCGCCACGCTGGGCATCGGCGGCTGTGGTTCGGGCCGGGGCTGCCAACCGCCTTTGCGGCCGCCCTGGCCGGGGCGCCACTCGCCACTGCGCTTGGTGTAGCCGTTGCCGCCGCCATGGGGGCTGCGTGGCTCTCCGTAGTGCTCGTTGCGCTGGCCGGGGTAGCGGTCCATCGTGGTGTCGCTGCCCCAGGGGGGCGCATCGCCATAGGCAGGCATGCTTTCGGCACCCGTCTGCGGGGCATCCCAGGCGGAGGCATGGCGCGGGCCGCTGCTGGCGGCCGCCTGGCTGCCGCCGCTTTGGCGTGCCAGCTCTTGTGCGGTGGTCTTTTGCCACAGATTTTCCAGCTCAGCCGCGGGCAACTGGGCCTTGTCGGCTATCTCGCCCAGCAATTGGCGCTTGAGCGCGCCATCGGGCAGCAGGTTCCACAGCGGGCGCGCGTTGCTGGACATGCGCGCGCGGCCTTCGGCCTGGCCCAGGTCACACATTTCGCTGGCCGCTTCGAGCAAGAAGCGTGACAGCGGCGTGGCGTCATGCACATGGCGGGCAAAGGCGTCCGCGCCGTACTCGCGCACAAAGCTGTCCGGGTCGTGCTCGGCCGGTAGAAACAGAAACTTGATGCTGCGCGTGTCGCTGGCATAGGGCAGTGCGCCGTCCAGTGCCTTGCGCGCGGCGCGGCGGCCGGCGGCATCGCCGTCAAAGCTGAAGACCACGGTATCGGTAAAGCGGAACAGCTTGTGCACATGGTCAGGCGTGCAGGCAGTGCCCAAGGTGGCGACCGCATTCGGAAAGCCCAGTTGGGCCAGCGCCACCACATCCATGTAGCCTTCGGTCACCAGCACATAGCCATGCTCGCGAATGGCGGTGCGGGCCTCGAACAGCCCATAGAGTTCGCGCCCCTTGTGAAAGACCGGGGTTTCGGGCGAGTTCAAGTACTTGGGCTTTTCATCGCCAAACACCCGGCCGCCAAAGCCGATGCACTCGCCCTTGACGTTGCGGATGGGGAACATCACCCGGTCACGAAAGCGGTCGTAGCGTTTGCCTTCGCCGTCGTCCGATTCGATCACCAGGCCGCATTCGACCAGCTTGGCATCGTCATAGGCAGGGAAGATGCTGGCCAGGCTGCGCCAGCCCTCGGGCGCATAGCCCAGGCCAAAGCGCTTGGCGGTGATGCCGCTGACGCCCCGGCCCTTGAGGTAGGCAATGGCCTTGGGCGATTGCGACAGCTGCTTGCGGTAGGCGTCTCCGGCTTTTTCGAGCAGATCGGTGAGCGAGGCCTGTTTTTCGCGCGCCTGCGCGGCGCGCTCGCGCTGCTGGGGCGATACATCGTCCTCGGGCACCGGCAGGCCCACGCTCTGGGCCAGGTCGGTCACCGCTTCGCGAAAGCCCATGCCGGTATGGTCCATCAGAAAACCGATGGCATTGCCGTTTTTGCCGCAGCCAAAGCAGTGGTAGAACTGCTTGGAGGGGCTGACGCTGAAGGAGGGCGATTTCTCGCCATGGAAGGGACACAGCCCCATGAGGTTGGCGCCGCCTTTTTTCAGCTGCACATAGCGGCCGACCACGTCGACCACGTCGACGCGGGACAGCAGCTCCTGGATAAATGACTGGGGAATGGACACCCGGCTATTGTCGCGCATGCCGGGCTGCGCTGCCGCGCCGCCACCCCAATCCGCCCGTGGTCGGTGGCCATTGCCGGCTATCGAAAGCGTGACAGCGCGCAATCTTCGCGTCAGCAGCTTGTGGCACAGTGCTGCCCAGGAGACCAACCGCCATGAGCAGCATTTTTGACACCGGGCTCGCCCGCAATGGGGCCAACCATACGCCGATGACACCGCTGGGCTTTATCGCCCGCACCGCCGAGGTCTACCCGGAGCGGCTGGCCATCATCCACGGCGAACTGCGCCAGACCTGGGCGCAGACCTACGCGCGCTGCCGGCAACTGGCCAGCGCCTTGCAGCAGCATGGCATTGGCAAGAACGACACGGTGGCGGTGATGCTGCCCAACACCCCGCCGATGGTGGAGGCGCATTTTGGCGTGCCGATGGCGGGCGCGGTG